>ERZ827520.423-NODE-423-length-68390-cov-6.698998_pt1 | contig 68390 bp, 53 predicted proteins | sample MGYA00519581_ERZ827520 | MGnify/ENA primary metagenome ERZ827520 (study PRJEB31778, sample SAMEA3449339) | human gut metagenome | biome: human gut; feature: human-associated habitat; material: faeces | place: United Kingdom | collected 2010/2012 ... | reverse complement strand
CCTGCCGCGGTTTTGCATGGTTCAATGTTCTCAAGCCCATGCGCAAAAGCGCATCGGCGCACGAAGTGCGCGCAGCCGCGCAAGCGGCGGGCTTGAGGTTATTATACCATGAAAACAGAGGGAAGAGAAGCAGCGCGTTCAGCCGTAAAATAAAACGGGCGGCACAAAATGTGCCGCCCGCAGCGGTTCAGGAGAAGCCGCACGCTCTTAGTACGGTTTTTCCACCAGCCGCGCCTTTTCCAGCAAAAGGACGACGGCAGGCAGCAGCACGAGCTGGATGACGATGCCCGGCAGCGCCGTTACGAACGCGCCCGAAACAAATACCGCGAAGGAATAATTTCCGGCGGAGAAGATGAGCGCGTTCATCACGCCGTATACAAGGCGGCCGATGAGCATGGCGCTCACAAGCTGGATATACAGGTCCAGCGGGCGCTTACCCGTGCGCACGAACCGGCGCAGCACGCCCGCCGCAAGGCCGTAGGCGGCCAGCTCGCACAGCATGCCGGGCAGATAAGCCATCGGCGGCATGCCGGTGATCATGCTGGAGAGCAGGGGAGTGAGAATACCGGACAGCAAACCGTAGACCGGACCGCAGACGAGCCCGCACAGCAGCACGGGGATATGCATGGGCAGCAGCACGCTGCCGGCATTGGGGATGCTGTGGAACGCCACGGGCAGAACAACGCCCAGCGCCACGCACAGCGCGGCCAGCACCAGTTGTTTTGTGTTGAACTTCGATTTTGTCATAAACAATCCCTTTCCTCACAGAAAAAAGCCGCGAAAACAAGGCCCTGCTTCATGCGGGGCGCGTGCCTTCGTGGCTTTCTGGTTTTTATGATGATGGATGCACGCGTGTGCATGCAAAGCCGCACGGGCGGCCGGGACGCCGGGGAGATGCGCGCCTTCATGGCGGCGGTTCCCTGTTATTATAGCAGACGATGCGGACGCTGGCAAGTATTTTGTGCGCGGGGCCAGTCAGGCGAACGGGGTGGTGTCCAGTGTCAGATCTGCAAGCGCCTGCACCGCGTGGGCCTTAAAATAGGTTTCCTCCAGCGGAATCCAGCGCGCTTCAAATACGGCCCAGGAATCCGCGCCGCCTCGGGCTGTCAGCCGGGTGCGCTGTACCGCCTGCGCGCAGGTGACGAACACCGAGGCCGTATAATGCTCGCGCAGGGACGGATGCAGAGAATAGCTGCCCTCCACAACGGCAAAGGACGCGGCGGGAATTTCCACAGCGGAGCCGGGCACGCCTGCGGAGCAGTCGAAAGGGCAAAAACGCACGGGTTGTCCGGCTGCAAACGGCTCCAGCGCCTCGCGCAGAAAACGCTCATGGTGCACATTTTCGCCGGGCTGGGCCAGACGTTCCGGCGTGCGCAGTTCCGGCGGCAGAAAAAAGTCGTCCATGTGAAAGACCGGACACCCGAACACCTGCGCCATATGCGCGGCCAACGTGCTTTTTCCGCTGCCGCAGCGCCCGTCGATGGCCAGCAGCGCATGGCCGCCGGGGGAAACGGATTCCAAAACGCGCTGGGCCAGCAGCAGAGCAGGCCAGGCGTCTGCATAACACCGGCGCACCACGCGGTAGTGGGGCGCATATTGCTCCCGGTACGCTGCGCTGTGGTGTACGGCCGGGCAGCCTGCGGCGCGCAGAGTCCCGGTCTGCCGCCGCAGGGTCTGTGCGTCCCGTGGCGGCAGCACGGCGTCCGCCCAATGCGCCAGGCCGTCCAGCGCGGCGGCGAAACAGGCGGTTTCCCCCTTGTGTTCACGAGCCGTGGCGCAGAATACGCGCCCCAAAAGGCGCAGCACCTCACGGCTCCACGCGCCGTTCAAATAGATGCGGCACAGCCCGTTGCCGATATCCTCGACACAGCCCGGCAGAGCGGCGCCCTTTACATGCTCCGGCACGGCGTCTGCGCCGGGGAGCCCGGCGGCCCGGGCATATTCCTCCATCAGGTGCCGTTCGGCGGTTTCCGGCGCGGGGGCCGTGTGGCCGCACCCGAATTCCCGCTGGTACAGCAGTTTGTAATAATCCTGCGGCTGCATCTCCGGGCGCTGCGCCCGGTGCGTGTCCAGCAGCTGTTCCAATTCCTGTCTCATTCAGAGAACGCTCCTTTATCGGCATAAGTCCGTGCAGCAGAGATGCACTCGCCGCTGCTTTTCCAGTATAGCACACGAAACCAGGAGATTGAATAGACCGGACACGATTTTACCGCCCGTTTCAGCCGTTTCCACAAGTGCGGGCGGCGCGCTGCCTGCGGTGCCCGGCAAGGACGTGCGGGCTGAAACAGAGCGATGGAAATAAAAAACGCGCCCCATACCTTCCGGTACGGGACACGTTTTTTGGATGACGCGGTGTGCGGAAGGACCCGCGCGCCGCAAAGGGGAGCTTTTTCAGGCCTTCCACAGGCTGTGCAGGTTGCAGTACTCGTACGCGGCCACAACGCTGTCGCCCTCGGCCAGCATAAACACGGCTTCCGGCTTCTGGCCCGGCGCCAAAGGCTTACGCTGGTTGCCCTGAGCCGTCTCCAGCGCGATCCATTCGATGTAATGCTCGGGCAGCATGGGGTGTTCCACAGCGCCGACGCGCACGGTCACCTTGTTGCCCTCCACCTCGATGACGGGCACATGCTTTTCCAATGCCCCGTCCGTAGTGCCGGGGATGATCTCCTGCATCGGTTCGCCGCAGCACACAACGGGCACGCCGCTGCTGCGCACATAAGCGATGATATTTCCACAATGTTTACAGATATAAAACTTCATATCCGATCCTCCATCCTGATGCAATATTTTGCCGCGCCGGGCGGCGCGGCAGCCGGAACGCAAACGCCCCGTTGCTTACAGCATGACACAACCGGACGCAGTTTGCAAGAGCTTTTTTGGAAAATTCAGGTAATCCATCAACTTTGTAGGAATGCACAGTTGTACTTGTGAAAAAGGACGGAGCGTACGGCGCGTGAGAGGCGGCAGATCACAGATCCTTTATCAATACCAGTTCAGAGACGCCTTTTCGGACGGCGTCGGGCAGACGGCCCAATTCCCAATAGCCGAGGGAACGGTACAGGGCCTGCGCCTTTTCGTTGAAGTCGCTCACCATCAGCGCAACGCGTCCGGCTCCTTGCACACGGGCCATGGCTTCGAACTCCGCGAGAAGAAAATGCCCCACGCCGCGCCCGCGGGCCCGGGGTGCGGCGCCGATGAGCGCGAGATAGGGATACAGCCCGCAAAAGCCCTTGGCCCGGATCCGCATTACGCCCAGCACCTCTCCCGCACTGCCGCAGGCAACGTAAAGTTCGCCTGCGTTCAATGCGTTTTCGAGGGAGCGCGCCAATGCCCCGGGCGCGGAAAAGTAACGTTCATAAATTTCGCTGTCTGCAAATACATTGCAGCAGGCGGGAAGATCGGCCTGTGCGGCGGCGCGGCAGATCAATTCCATGGCGGCGCCTCCTGCTGCATGCGTCCGGCCGCGGCGGCCGCGGCATTGTGGATCAGCGAACGCATGCGGATGAGCTTTCCGTTTTCCCGGGTGGGGCATACGCGGTTGGTCAGCAGCACCACAAAAAGCCCGGTATCGGGGTCCACGGCGATGCTGGTGCCTGTAAAGCCGGTATGTCCGTAGGCGCGCGGGCTCATCAGATCGCCCAAAAAATTGGAGGGGCTGCCTGCCAGGTTGAAGCCCAGGCCGCGGAATTCGTGCCCGGCACCCGGCGTGCGGTTGACCAGCGCGGCGCGCAGCGTTGCAGGGGAAAGAAACTGTGTGCCGTCCGGCAGTTTCCCGCCCAGCGCCAGCATCTGAACAAAGCGCGTCATGTCGCAAAGATCGCTGAATATACCCGCGTTGCCCGAAAGACCGCCCAGAAACCGGGCGTTTTCATCATGGACGGTACCGCGCAGCAGCTCGCCCGTGGCCGGGTCCCGTTCCGTGGGAGCGACATCCCCCGCCGGGCGGTAGGTAGTGTGCGTCAGGCCCAGAGGCTCGAATACATACTCCTGTGCCAGCCGGTCGATGGACTGGCCGCCGATTTGTTCCAAAATACGCCCCAGAAGGATGTATCCCATGCAGCTGTAAACGGGCAAAGCGCCCGGCGCATGCTCCAGCGGGTGGGCAAGGATCGCCCGGACGGCGTCTCCGGGGCCGTCCGCTTCCTCGCTGAGATAAAAATGGGCGGGCAGGCCGCTGGTATGTGTCATCAACTGGAGCACAGTAATGCCTTTTTTGTCTTCGGGCGCGGGGAAAAACTGTTCCACTGTATCGTAAAGGCGCAGCCGCCCTTCCTCCAGAAAGCGGAATGCGATCATCGTGGTGCCCACGATCTTTGACAGGCTGGCGATGTCGTACAGCGTAGTCTCCCGGGCGGGGCCGAAGGTCTGCCGAACACAGACGCTCCCGCGGATACCCACGGAAAGGCAGGCGGAGGGATAAGCGCCGTCATCCAGGCCCTGCCGGACAAGACGGCACACTTGCTCAAAATTTTTCATGGCAGCCTCCTGAAAAAATAGTTTCCGAACCGCGCGGCGGCGGGAAGTCACCTAGATGGTAGTGCACGGAGCGGAAAATGTCAAGAAGGCACAGCGGGGCGTTTTTAACAAAATCAAAGAAAAAACTATGGACAATATAACTGTTTTTTTAAATCATAAAAAATAATTCTGTTCATATTGTGCAGTTTTTTCCGGTTTTTGTATTGACAAAGCAAAGGAAAAAGCATTATGATATGAGCATGAAACAATTGTTCTGAAAATTTTAAGATTATTAAAATTAATTTTCTGAACCGTTTCAAATCCTGCCGAATGTATTGCGCAGTAATAAAGGAGGACAACATGAAAAAGTCGCTGAAGAAGATCCTGGCATTTACCATGGCTGCGGCAATGGCCGCCGGTCTAGCTGCCTGCGGCAGCTCTGCATCCACGTCCCCGTCCGCGGGGGGCTCGGGCAGCGCCCCGGCCGTTTCGGACGAACCCATCAAAATATCGATGTATTACGCAGATAACCCCACGCTGCCGTATATGGACAGCTGGCTGGCGGTTCAGGAGACTGCGAAAATCGCGGGTGTGGACCTGACGGTGGAGGCTATCCCTTCCACGGATTACAATACCAAGGTCTCCCTGGCGCTGAACACCGGCGAGAATTGTCCCGACGTGATACTTTATCAGGATACTAAGGGCGAGAATTCTTCGCTGGCGCTCAACGGAGCCATCGTCCCCATCAGCGATTATCCGGAATGGACGCCCAACTTTAACGCCATGGTGGAAAAGCTGGGCCTGAAGGATGATGTGGAGGAACTGGCGCTGAAGGACGGCAAGCGTTATTTTATGCCGCAGCTGTTCGACCAGCCTTTCTATGACGGCGGCCTGATCATGCGTCAGGATTACCTGGAGGAAAAGGGCTTTGATGCGCCCAAGACCTTCGATGATCTGTACGAGATCCTCAAAGCCTATAAGGCGGACCATCCCGATTCCTACCCGCTTACCACGCTTGTCGCGCCTTATGTTACATACCGCATGACGATGCCTTCTTTCGGCATCAGCTTCGGAAAGAGCTCATCCTCCGGCACGGGCGCGCTGAGCTACGATTATGAAAAGGGCGAATATTTCGAGGGCTGCATCAGCGAGGAAGCCCGCGAATATCTGCGCTTCATGAATAAGCTGTATGCGGAAGGCCTGCTCGACCCCGAGATGGCTGCCCCCATCGACGGCGACGTATGGTCCACCAAGATGGCAACGGGCGCCGCAATGGCTACTTACGCTTACTACGACCAGATCGGCGGCGTTGAGACCGCCAGCGAGATCGACGGCTTCAAGCTCCAGATGTATCCGTCCCTGGAAGGCCCGGCCGGCGCACACCATCAGCCCAAATCCAAAACCGGCAAGGGCATCATGTTCCCGGCTTCCACCGCCGAGCGCGACGATTTCGAGCAGGTAGTACGCGCCGTGGATGAGATGTTCTTCTCGGAGGAATGCTCCACGATCTGGTGCCTGGGCGTGGAGGGTACGACCTACACCATGGACGGCGACAAGATCGTTTATTCCGACGACCTCACAAGTTCGCCCGACGGCATTTACAAAACCATGCAGGTGAAGTACGGCTGCGGCGCGGATCCTTTCCAGTTTGTGTGGATCAACGAACGCGAAATGAGCAAGTATGACGAGAACTACGCCCAGATCAACAAAACCGTCGCAGGCATGGAGGATGGTAATGTGATCCAGCCGCTGCCCCCGACGCCGCTGTTTGACGACCTGACGGCCGAAGATGCGGCCAGCCTGCAGACGCCGCTGGCGGACAGCATCGAGGTATGGATCGACGCATTCGTCACCGGTTCAAAGAGCCTGGATACCGATTGGGACGCCTATGTGGCAGAGATGAAAAACCTGCAGATCGAAGAATTCTGCAAGATGTACAACGACAACCTGCGCAAATAAACCGAAAAAAACATAAGTGCCCGCGGGACGGGGCCGTACAACCGATATGGCCCCGTCCCGTGTTTTTCCATTTACTGCCTTTGTATGGCGTGCAAATCAACTGCAAGGAGGTCCTGCGGAATGCCCAAGACAGCCGTATTGACGGCGGACGCGAAAGCCGCGAAGCGCAAAGCGTTCCGAAAACATCTCAAACGTTACTGGGTGCTGTATGCGATGCTGGTACTGCCCGTCGCATATTATATTGTATTTAAGTATGTCCCCATGGTGGGCAACGTGCTTGCGTTCCGGCGCTACCGGCCGGGCAAAGGCCCGTTCGGCACGGAGTGGACGCTGCGCTATTTTGACCGTTTTCTGCGTGACCCAATGTTCTGGCGCGCTTTGCGCAACACGCTGGTGCTTTCCATAGGGAACATCCTCATCAATTTTCCCATCCCCATTCTTTTTGCCATTCTGCTCAACGAGGTGCGGGCAAAAAAATTCAAAAAGTTCGTTCAGACGGTATCTTATATGCCGCGCTTTATCTCCACGGTGGTGGTCATCGCCATCCTGAACGAGATCCTTTCGCCCAGCTCCGGGATTCTGAACCAGTTCCTGGGCCTGTTCGGCGTCGACCCCATTTACTTCATGAACGAGCCGCAATGGTTCCGCCCGGTGTATATTTTATCCGAGACCTGGCAGTTCACGGGGTGGACGGCCATTATTTACCTGGCGGCCATCACCTCCATCAGCCCGGACCTGTTTGAGGCCGCGGAGATGGACGGAGCGTCCCGGCTGCAGCAGATCTGGTACGTGACGATCCCGTCCATCCTGCCTACCATCATGATCATGCTGATCATGAACGTGGGGCATATGCTCAGCCTTGGCTTTGAAAAGGTGCTGCTGATGTACACGCCGTCCAATTCGGGCGTAAGCGATATCATCGACACGCTGGTGTACCGCACCGGCCTTGTCAGCCAGAACTATTCCTATGCGACGGCCATTGGCCTGTTCAGCGGCATTGTTGGCCTGATCCTCGTCACGTCGTCCAACGCTGTGAGCCGGAAGCTGACCGGCGAAAGTATTTATTAAAGGAGGCGGCAGTCTGATGCAAAAACGGTATCATACCCTGGAAAATATCATCTTCGACGCAATCGTTTATCTCGTGATGGCTTTCGTGCTGATCTGCTGCCTTGTCCCGTTCATTTACATGCTGGCTGTTTCCTTTTCCGGCACAAAGCCGCTCATCAACGGCGAGGTGTTTTTGTGGCCGAAGGATTTTACACTGGATTCGTACAAGCAGATCTTCACTTACCCAAACTTCTTCAAGGCATATGGCAATACGTTTTTATACGCGGTGGGCGGCACGGCCATCGCGCTCATCATGACGAGCCTGATGGCATATCCGCTTTCCAAGACGTTTTTGTGGGGCAATAAGTTCTTTACGAAAATGGTCGTGGTGACGATGTTCTTCTCCGGCGGCCTGATCCCAAACTACCTGCTGCTCAACAGCCTTCACCTTGTGGGGACGCGGGCGGCCATGCTGATGCCCTTCGCCATCAACTCGTTCAATCTTATCATCCTTATCAACTTTTTCAGGAGCATTCCCAATGAGATCGAGGAGGCGGCGCTGATCGACGGGCTGGGGTATTTCGGCATCCTGCGGCGCATCGTGCTGCCGCTCTCCACGGCGGCCATCGCCACCATCGGCCTGTACTATGCTGTGTTCTTCTGGAACGACTGGTTCAACAGCCTGATCTATCTCAAGAGCGACCAATACCCTGTTATGATGTTCCTGCGCAATATCGTGAACGGTACCATGGTCATCGGCACGGGCAGCGGCTCGGCGGAAAAGACGACCATTGCCATCTCGGTGAAATCCGCGGTCATCATCACATCCACCGTACCCATTATCGTGATCTATCCCTTCCTTCAGAAATTTTTCGTCAAGGGCTTGACCATTGGGGGCGTAAAGGGATGAGCGCGTTTCCGTCGTCAGCGGAACCCACAAAAGGCTATGCGAGCCACGAGGAGGCATGTCCAGTGGTACAGATCAAAACGATCGGCACCGAACAGCGCAACCCCAATACGCTGGAGATCGACCGCGCGGATACTGCGGAGATCCTGCGGCTGATGAACGAAGAAGACAAAAAAGTGGCGCCCGCGGTGGAACAGGTTCTGCCGCAGGTGGAAAAAGCAGTGGATGTAATTTACGCGCACATGCGCTGCGGCGGACGGCTCATCTACTGCGGGTGCGGGACCTCCGGCCGCCTGGGCGTGCTGGACGCATCGGAATGCCCGCCGACCTTCGGCGTGGAGCCGGGGCTGGTACGCGGTGTGATCGCCGGCGGGCCGGACGCGCTGACCAACGCGGCCGAGGGCGCGGAGGACCATTTTGAGGACGGTGCAAAAGACCTGCAGGCGCTGGACTTCCGTGCACAGGACGTGCTTGTGGGCATAGCGGCCAGCGGGCGCACGCCCTATGTGCTGGGGGCAATGGACTATGCCCGGGCGTTGGGGGCACCCGTGATCGGGCTGACCTGCTGCCCCGGCTCCGCCATCGATGCGGCCGCGGATATCGGCATCGCCCCACAGCCGGGGCCGGAGGTCGTCACCGGCTCCACCCGCCTGAAAAGCGGCACCGCACAGAAAATGGTGCTGAATATGCTGTCCACTGCCGTGATGGTAAAGCTGGGGAAGGTGTACAGCAACCTGATGGTGGATGTGTGCGCCAGCAACCAGAAGCTGGTGGCGCGTGCGGTATCCATCGTCTGCTGCGCGACCGGCGTGAGCCCGGAGCGCGCGCGCGGCGTTTTGGATGAGGCGGGTTTTTCCGCCAAGACGGCCATCGTTATGATCCTGTGCGGCGTGGATGCCGGCGAGGCCCATGCGCTTTTGCAGCGTGTGGACGGGCAAGTTTCGGCAGCGGTTTTATCGCGGCCGGACGGCGTACAGACCGATGCGTTTGTGCGCCGGCTGTAACAGCAAAAAGCGCCGGGACAGCCCAAGGCTGTCCCGGCGCAAGTTAAGTGCGGCGGAAGGCGGCGTTCTCAATACCGGCGGCGGAGCGGCGGAGCACCGTCCACACGGTGGGGACGGCAGCTTTCCCGGCTTTTTTCCAGGCTGGCCGCCGCGCGGTCGTAATCCAGATGCGCCACGGCTGTGAACAGAACATCCACCGCCACCATCTGGGCGATGCGGCTGCTCATGGCGCCGCTGCGGGGCGTGGCCTCCGGCGCGGAGATATACAGCCGGATGTCGGCGTTCTGGGCCAGCACGCTTTTGTCGAATTTCGTCAGCGCCACGGTAGGCGTGCCGCACTGGCGGGAAAGGGACAGCATCTCCAGCACTTCCTTGGTATTGCCGGACATGGAGATCAGTACAGCCACATCCTGCGGCGTCATATTGGCGGCGTAGGTGAGCTGGATGTGCAGGTCACGGCAGAAGCACACGTTTTTGTCGATACGCAGCAGCTTGTTGTACAGGTCCTCGCCAACCAGAGCAGACGCGCCGACGCCGAAAATGCGCACGGAACGGGCGTTCAGGATTTGGCGTGCGGCAGCCTCCACGGAGGCGGGGTCCAGCAGCTTTGTGGTGTCGCGTACGGCGCGGATGCTGTTGTTCTTGACGCTGAGGATCAGCTGGTCGATGCCGGTGGCTTCCCGAATATCGGAGAAAGCCGCTGCCTCGGCGGGCTCACCCGCCGTTTCATGCAGCTCGCTGAACAGGCTTTTTTTCAGGTCCTTAAGGCCGTCGAACCCGATGGCTTTGCAGAAACGCACCCATGCGACCTTGCTGACGCCGGACTCCTCGGCCAGCTGGCTGATGGGCTTGGCGAATACATTTTCCACGTTATCCAGAAAATACGAGGCCACCTTTTTTTCGGCGTTGCTCAGGTTTTCGTAAATGTTCTGCGTGCGTACCTCGATGTTGGTCATTTCACATCTTCTCCTTTTCGGGCCGTGTTCACAGGCTGATTTTCCCCATCACCACGCCGTGCGCGGCGCCGGTGGCTCCGGGCGCGTTGTTGGCGCAGCCATACAGCGCTTCGTTTGCCAGAACGGCAAAGGCAACTGCCTCCTTGGCGCTGCTGTCCAGGCCGAGCTGCTCGTTGGTAAGCACCTGGCAGCCGGGCAGGCAGTCGGCTATATGAGCCAGCAGCACAGGGTTCATGCTTCCGCCGCCGCCCACGATCAGCCGCTCGGGGCGCTGAGGGCAGAACCGTTCCACACCCTCCCGGATGCACTCGGCTGTAAAGCGCGTCGCGGTGGACAGCGTGTCCCGCAGGGAAACACTCAGCGTCCGGGCATGTGCGCACAGGGCGTCCACATAGGCGGCGCCGTATACCTCGCGCCCCGTGGTCTTGGGCGGCGGGGCGCTCAGGTATGGGTCCTGCATCATCCAGGCCAGCAGCCCGGCGTTTACCGTGCCCTGCGCGGCCAGCCGCCCGCCGTCGTCAAAGCGGGCTTTTCCCTCTGTCAGCCGCGCGGCAAGCGCGTCCATGACCATATTGCCCGGGCCGGTGTCAAAGGCAAATACGTCATTCAGGGAACAGCCTTTGGGAAGTACGGTGATATTGCCGATGCCGCCGATATTCTGCAGCCCCACGGTGCGCTGCGCGTCCCGATAAAGCAAGTATTCCGTGTAGGGGACCAATGGAGCCCCAAGCCCGCCGGCAGCCATGTCCCGAACGCGGAAATCGCTGACGACCGGACAGCCCAGCCGTTCCGCAATAACGGACGCCTCGCCGGTTTGAAGCGTGCCCCGCACCGGGCGGCCAAGGTATTCCCGTGCGTCCGGCGCGTGGAATACGGTTTGGCCGTGGCTGCCCACAAAGCTGACTTTATCGGGGGCAACGCCCGCCTGTGCGCACACGGCCTCGCAGGCGTCGGCGCTGAGCTCACCCAGATAAAAGTTCAGAAGGCACAGTTCCTCCGTGCCGCCGAAATCGCCTGCCGCCACGCGCAGAATGCGCGCCCGCGCTGCGTCCGAGAAAGGCAGCGTGAGAAACGACAGCAGCCGCACGCGGGTATCCGTGCTGCAGCCGCTGATCTCCACCAGGGCGGCGTCTATGCCGTCGGCAGACGTACCGCTCATCAGCCCAATGGCCAGGCGAGGGCTTGCGTCGTCATGGAAAAGAGCGCGCTTCATAAAAATGTCCTCCTTTATATGGCCCGCGCCGGGCCTGAAAAAGATGAAATAAAATTACAAACAAATTGTTCTTTAGTTTCAATTATACTCCCAACAGGTGGCGCCTTGTCAACAGAATCCATAAAAAAATTTACGAAATAAAGCGTAAAATGCATGTATTGCAAAGAAATATTTCAAAAATGAAAAATAGTTGCGCGGCTGACGCGCGAATAACAGGAAAGAGGGAGGAACCGGTGCATGGTGAAATGCGGGATCGACAGGATCGGTGAATTCGGTGCATTGTTCCGGGGCAAAAGGCTGGGGATGGTGACGTCTGTTTCAGGCGTGACGCTGGACCTCAGGCCCGGATATGTGAAATTTCATGAGGTCTATCCGCTGGTATGCCTTTTCGGCCCTGAGCATGGAATGTACGGCAAAGACGGCGCGGGGGAGGATGTGGACGATGTTGCCCGCGACAGCGCGACGGGCTTGCCGGTATACAGCCTGTACGGCGGCGAGGAGGGCAGGCATATCGCGCCGGAACGTTTGGAAACGCTGGACGCGGTGGTCTATGACATTCAGGATCTGGGCACGCGCTTTTACACCTTCATCTCCACGCTGCTCTACGTCATGGAGGACTGCGCCGCGGCGGGCCGGGAGCTGATCGTGCTGGACCGTCCCGCACCGCTGGACGGCGTGACGGTGGAGGGCGGCCTGCTGGAGCCGGAATACCGCAGCTTTGTCGGAGCGTACCCGCTTTGCATCCGTTACGGCCTTACCGCGGGTGAGCTGGCGTGCATGGTAAATGCGGAACAAAAGCTGGGCTGCCGGCTGACGGTAGTACCCTGCACAGGCTGGGAGCGCACGCGCCTGTTCAGCGAGACGGGAAACCTCTGGATGATGCCCAGCATGGGCATTCCGCATTTCAGCACGGCTCTGGTTTATCCGGGCACCTGTCTGTTCGAGGGAACAAACGTCTCCGAAGGGAGAGGGACCGCATGCCCGTTCGAGATGATCGGCGCGCCGTTTGTCGACGGCGCGGCACTGGCCGGGGCCATGAACCGGGAGGGCCTGCCCGGCGTGATTTTTACGGCGGCCTGCTTTACGCCATACGCTTCGAAGCACAAGGGCGAGCCGTGCGAAGGGGTGCTGCTGCATGTCAGCGACGCACATGCTTTCCGCCCGGTGCGCACGGGCGTTACACTGCTGTACCGCATCCGGGAGATGTGGCCACGGCAGTTCCGGTGGAAACCACGGGATGGGAAGCCGCGGCGCTTCATCAGCCTGCTGGCGGGCTGCGGCGCGTTCGAGGACGAGCCGCCTGCACCGGAAGCGCTGCTTGCGGCATGGGAAGCGGACAGCGCCGCTTTTGCACGGCGCAAGGCGGCATATCATCTTTACAAATAAAACAGGAGGGATACAGATGGATCTACGGGAACAGATCGGGCAGAGACTGGTGACAGGCTTTCCGGGAACAGAGCTTACGGAGGATTTCCGCAGGATGGTGCGGGAGTACAAAATATCCAATGTGATCCTGTTCCGGGAGAACATTACGGATTGTGCACAGCTCAAACAACTGTGCGGGGAGATCCAGGCGCTGGTGCGGCGGGAAACGGGCCATGGCGCCTTTATCACAGCGGACCAGGAGGGCGGCCTGGTGACGCGCCTGCCCGGGGACGCGGTAAATGTGCCGGGCGCTATGGCCATCGCCGCCACGGGAGACCCGGAAAATGCCTACCGCGCCGGGCTTTTGACGGGGCGGGAGCTGCGCGCGCTGGGTGTCAATTTCGACCTTGCCCCCAGTGTGGACGTCAATTCCAACCCGGAAAATCCGGTCATCGGTGCGCGAAGCTACGGCGACACGCCGCAGGAGGTCTCCCGTTACGCCAACCGGATGATACGCGGCCTGTTGGACGGCGGCGTGCTGTGCTCGGCCAAGCATTTTCCCGGCCACGGAGATACGGACACGGATTCCCATCTGGCGCTGCCCTGCGTGGACAAAAGCATGGAGGAGCTGGAACGGACGGAGCTGCTGCCCTTCCGGGAGGCAGTGCGTGCGGGCGTGCCCGCGGTGATGACGACACATATCCTGTTCCCGCAGCTCGAACCGGAGCATCTTCCGGCAACGATGTCCCGGCGCATCATGACGGGGCTGCTGCGGGAGCAGATGGGCTTTGACGGCCTCATCGTCAGCGACTGCATGGAGATGCGGGCCATCAAGGACCACTTCGGCACAGTAAACGGTGTGGTAGCGGCCATGGCTGCCGGAGTGGACCTGGTGTTTATTTCCCACGACACACTGCTCAGCGGGCAGGCGGCCCGCGCGGCAGAGCAGGCCGTGGCCGAGGGACGGTTGAGCGCGGCGGAAATGCAGGCCAGCGTGCAGCGCATTCTGGCGCTGAAGGAAAAATGGGTGGACGGCATGCCCGAGGGCGGCTTCGATTTTGATGAGGCACGCCGGGAGAACGAGGCGCTGCTGCAAAAGACCATCACAGAGGTGCACCGCCCCGCAGGCGGGCGGCCCGCACTGGGGAGCGCGCCGCTGTGCATCGGCTGCCCGGCCTACCGCACGTCGCTGGTGGGGAATGTGGATGCCGGCGAGACGAACCGCTTCGGCGACGGTATGGCACGGGCGCTGCATGGCAGCGCGGCGGCCATGCAGCCGGAGCCGGGGCGGGAAGAGATCGCGGCGTTGGTAGAACTGGCGCGGCGGCATACCTCGGCCGTGGTGGGCACCTTCAACGGGCGTTTGCGCAGGGGCCAGCTGGAGCTGGTGGCCCGGTTGGCGGAGGCGGGCGTGCCCACCGTGGCGGTGGCGCTGCGCGGCCCGTACGATCTGGCGAGCCTGCCCGAAAGCGTGTGGACGCTGGCGGCATTCGAGTATACGGAGCAGAGCATTCGGGCGGTTGCGCGCGTGCTACGCGGCGAGGCCGAACCAACCGGAAGGCTGCCCGTGACTTTATGAGCGGAGAAGAAAAAATGCCGGATATGAGATATGCGGCCGGGATGGACGGCGGCGGGACAAAAACGGTTTTAGAGGCCCGCGCGCCGGACGGACGCGTGCTGCTTCGGGAACGGTTTGGTCCCCTGAACCTTAACAGCGCTGCGGCACAGGCAGTGCGGGAGACGATGCAGGGCTGTACGGATGCGTTGGCGCGCCTGCCCGGCGGCCTGGAGGCCTGTGCCGCGCTGTGCGTCGGCAGCGCGGGCGTCAGCAATCCGCAGGCACGCGCGCTGCTGGAGCAAATGCTGCGCCGGTGCGGATACCGGGGCGCGCTTCTTTTGACAGGAGATCAGGAAACTGCGCTGGCAGGCGCGCTGGGCGCACCCTGCGGCATGGTGCTTATCGCGGGCACCGGGTCCATTTGTTTTGGCAGGGATGCAGCGGGTAAAACAGCCCGAAGCGGCGGCTACGGGCATAAAATCGACGACGAGGGCAGCGGCTATGCGCTCGGCAGAGACGCTCTGGCGGCCGTTGTGCGGGCGCAGGACGGCCGTGGGCCGCGGACGCTGCTCACGGATCTGGTGTTTGCACAGCTGAAGGTGGTTGACGTCGGCGGCCTGGTGCAGTTTACTTATGACCCGCAAACAGACAAAAAACAGATCGCGGCGCTGGCTCCGCTGGTTGCCCGGGCGTATGAAGCCGGGGACGAGGCCGCGAAAGCGGTGGTGGAAAAAGCATGCCGCGAGCTGGCGCTGCTGGTGGAGCCGGTAGCCCGCGCTCTGCATATGGAGGACGGGGTGCTGGCGCTGACGGGCAGCATTCTGCTGCGGGACAAAGCGGTGCGCGAGGGTACGGCGGCGCTGCTTCGGATGCGATTTCCGGGCATGCGGCTGGCGGAACCCAAAAGCGACGCCGCCGCAGGCGCAGCGCTTCTGGCGCTGGAAACATTGAATACAGAAAAAGGAGAAAATAAAAATGCCTGATATGCTGGTGAAATTATACGACCTGCCTGAAGATGCGCAGACGGCGTGCCCTCGGGATGAGAGCGTACAGATCCGCCGCGCAATGGCGCCGGATAAATTTCGTGTGGTGGAATGGGTGAAGGAGCACTCCGGCCTTTCCGCGGCAGGGGAATGCGACGTGTGCTTTGCCCGCCCGGCTGTTTCGTGCTTTATCGCCACGCGGGGCAAAAAAATCCTGGGTTATGCCTGTTATGATGCGACAGCCCCGGATTTCTTCGGCCCTACACGCGTGCTGGACGAAGAGCAGGGCGGCGGCATCGGCCGGGCGCTGCTGCTGAGCAGCCTCGCGGCCATGCGTGCGGAGGGCTACGCCTATGCAGTCATCGGCGGCGTGGGCCCGCAGGAGTTTTACAAAAAGTGTGTGGGCGCGATGCTGATCCCGGATTCCGCCCCCGGCATTTACCGGGATTTTCTCGGCGGGATGAAAGAGTAAAAAAGACCAAAAGAGGAACGGCCTGCTTTTGAGCAGGCCGTTCCTCTTTTGCTGTTATACTTTGCGCGAATGCTTTTTCAGCAGACGGGTCAATTCAGCCACGTCGATGGGCTTTGCGATATGCGCGTTCATGCCGCATTCCAGACAACGCTGAATGTCCTCGGCAAAGGCGTCCGCCGTCATGGCGATGATGGGGACCGACGCCGAATCCGCGCGGTTCAGCCCGCGAATCGCCTGTGCAGCCTCATAGCCTGTCATGTGCGGCATCCGGAGATCCATCAGGATAAAATCATAATAACCCTCCGGCGATTCCCGGAATTTGTCCAGACAGATCTGTCCGTCTTCCGCCCATTCCAGCTCCACACCCAAATCGGACAGCAGTTCGCTTGCAATCTCCCAATTCAGCTCATTGTCCTCTGCGAGCAGGACACGGCTGCCGGAGAGGCCGGCGCCGTGGCTGGATGCAGGCTGATGCGTGGCTTCAAGGCCCATATACTGGCGCAGGCCATAAAACAAAGTGGATTTGAACAGCGGCTTGGAAATAAAACCGCTGATGCCGGCCTCACGCGCCTCTTCCTCAAATTCGGTCCAATCGTAGGCGGAGATCAGCAGAATCGGGATTTCGCTCCTAAAGCTGCGCCGTATCTCCCTGGCGATCTGGAGGCCGTCCATATCCGGAAGCTTCCAGTCCAAAAGAATGATCTGATAGTCATTGTGCTGCCGGTGGCGCTGAACGATCCGTTTCATCGCGCTTTCTCCGCTCAGCGTTGATTCGGCATTTACTCCGATCGACTTTAATGCGCTGACGGCGGTCTGGCATAATACCGCGTCGTCGTCGACTACCAGCATGTTCCAGGGAGGAAGCACCATGTCGGCTTCCGGAAGGGCGGCCTTTTCAAGGTCGATTGTGATGTGGAATTCAGTGCCCTTATTCAGTTCACTCCGAATGTCGATGGTCCCGCCCATCGCATCCACGATGTATTTTGTGATCGCCATTCCAAGGCCGGCGCCTTCGGTCTTGTGGATTCTGGCTTCATCCGCACGGCTGTAAGATTCGTATATCCTTTGCAAAAATTCCGGGGACATGCCGATTCCGTTGTCTTTCACTTTAAGGTGCGTCCGGACAAAATTTTCGCCGCGCGGGGACGCCTCTTCAAAGAGAGAAAGCTGAATGGAGCCACCCTCGGGCGTATATTTGGTGGCATTGGACAAAAGGTTCAGCAAAACCTGGTTCAGGCGGACGCTGTCGCAATATACGTTTTCCACCGTGATATTTTCTATATGGACGTCAAAGTTTTGCTTTTGGGTTTTGATCTGCGGCTGTATGATGCCGACAACGCCTTCAACAACTTCTTTCAACGAGATTGCTTCCAGCGTCAGGGTCAGCTTTCCGCTTTCGATTTTGGACATGTCCAGCACATCATTGATGAGCCCAAGCAAATGCCGGCTCGACAGCGAGATTTTGCGCAAACAGTTCTGCACCTGCTTACGGTCGTCTATATGCGCCGTTGCGATGGCAGTCATGCCCACGATCGCGTTCATCGGCGTGCGGATATCATGGCTCATATTGGCCAGAAATTCGCTTTTGGCCTTGCTTGCCTCAAGCGCCGCCTGGCGGGCCTTTCCCAGCTCCTGCAGCTGCTGGCGGGTCAGGAAAAAGTACCGCAGAAAGATCAGCGTCAGGAAAAGCAGGATGGAGCCGCAGGCAAGCAAAGTGATGAAGGTGCGCTGCGCGCTCAGGTCGTTGATGCTTTCGTCCAACATGCCGTAAGGCATCACCGAGATGAGGTACCACTCGGAGTGCGGCAAAGGCTTGCCGTAGATCTGCAGGTTGTTTCCGCCCGTGTCGAGCGTTACGGTGTAATCTTTCTGTTCTTCCAGCGCCGCGTCAAGCCCCTCAAGCGGGCCGCCTGCCGCGGAAGAGGCAGGCAGCGCGCTGAAATATCCAACCAGCTCCGTATTGGAGTTGGCAATCACAAGGCTGCCGTCCGGGCGGATGATATGGCAATAGATCAGAGCATCCTGATTTTCTGAAAAAAGAAAATCGCTGATATATTCCAGGGGCACCGCCGCGACCAAACCGGTGCAGGCTTCGCCGTCCTGCATCGGATAATCCGCGTCGATCCCGAACAGCACAACTTCGTTGCCGGCGGCGTCCACGCCAACGGCGACCCGCTGCTCGCCCCGCCTTAACGCGTCCACGAAGGGCGGCGGGTTGACCGGCTGGAATGCTTCCCCGCAGAGCGTTTCAAATCTGCCGTCTGAGGTACAGAGAGCCAGATATTCGAAACCGCGCACCTGCGCCCTGTATACGAGATCTGCATACATGGCTTCCTTGTCGGCGCTCTTCGACGGGACCACGGACACGATGCCTTCGACCTGCTCAAACCGCAGTTCGATGATGTTCTCAAAATGCCGGGCCATCTGTTCGCTCATCCCGGACATATAGATCTCGCCGACTTCATGGATGGTCTTTGTGCTTTTCCGGCTCATATAGACACCCAGCATGGCAAAAACACCCATGCTGAAGACAAGAAGGCCGACGAAGCTGTATATCAGAAACCGCGTAGTATTCTTTTTTGCCAAGCTGCTGTCCATCTGCGGCTATCCCTCCCTGCACGTCTTGTAGGCTTCAACTGCACGGATGATCTGATGATAGTCGTCGGAGAGCTGCGGCATTCCGGCGGCTGCATTTTCAAAATCTCCGGCCTTAAACGCTTCTGTCATTCGGCTGCTGCTTTCGTACAGTCTGGTGAAAGAAAGGTTCCGGCAGATCCCTTTGAGCGTATGGACAAAGCGCAATGCTTCTTCGTAATTCCGGTTTTGCAGGGCCGTTTCCAGAGAGCTGAAGCTTTTGTCGTCTAAAAATTTGAGAACGAATTTCTGGACGGTCTGCTCACGCTGCAGCCTGCTCAGCACTTCCTTGTAATCTCCGCCGAATTCCGCATAGCAATCTCTTAACTCCATATCTCGACATCCTTGCCTTTGCCGGTATTTTCCGTTTGCGTGCTCACAAAGCCGGCGATGGCTTTGTTCTTACTCTTTTTTGCCTGATACATAAGCCTGTCGGCTGTTTCGAACAGCTCTGTTGTTTTTCCCACGCCGTATGCCCCGCCGAGGCTTACGGAAACGTGAAGCCCGGGGTGCTCGGCTATCGTCAGCCTGTCAACGGCGGCCCGGATCTCTTCCAGCTTTTTCCGGAAAATATCCCCGGGGAGCCGGTGGAAAATGATTACGAATTCATCGCCGCCATAGCGGATCACGGCGTCCGTTTTCCGCACGCACGATGAGACCGTTTTGGCAATGCGGCGCAGGACGATATCTCCCGCGTGATGCCCGTAACGGTCGTTGATGTGTTTGAAAGAATCGACGTCGATGACGACAACGGCCTCGATGTCGTCAGAATCCCGAAACTGTTCGTCATAATAGCGGCGGTTGTAAACTTCGGTCAGCGAATCGGTATATAACAGCTGAAGCGTCTCCGATGACGGCGGCGCCAGAGAGACGCTGTGCTCCCGTGCGAGTAAATTGTCATAGTCTATCCGGCCTTTCGTGTCCCGCCTGTGCCTGGCATTCCGCTCAAGCGCCGCGTGTCCCAATTCGCTTTCAAGCGTGTCGGAAATTTCCAGCAGGCACTGCAAAAGGGTGGGGTTAAACGCTCCGCAGCGGCCCTCGAAAATCATCTCCAGCGCTTTGCTGTGGGAGTACGCTTTTTTATAACAGCGTTCACTGGTCAGAGCGTCATAGACGTCGGCCAGAGCGACCACCTGGGCGGCAATGGGGATTTCATCTCCCTTCAGGCCGTCCGGGTAACCGTTGCCGTCGTATCGTTCGTGGTGCCAGCGGCAGATATCGGAAGCTACTTTGACAAGCGGCGCCTCCTGCTGGTCAAGCGGCAGTTCCGACAGCATTTTTGCGCCGATCAGCGAATGCCCCTTTATGATTTCGAACTCCTCGGCAGTAAGGCGTCCGGGCTTGTTCAATATGTCCCCTGAAATAGAGATTTTTCCGATGTCATGAAGCGATGACGCGGTACTGATCAAATTGATATCGGTTTGAGAGAGAGGATACCGGTCCGTATGCCGAAGAAGCTCCTTCAATAAAAGCTCTGTGATGGTTTTGATGTGCAAAACATGCAGGCCGCTTTCGCCATTGCGGAATTCTACGATGTGAGAGAGGATCGAGATCATGAGGTCGTTGTTTTTCTCCTGCTCGTAAAATTGTTCGGCGATGATATTTTCAAGGTGGCGCTGCCTGGCATACAAAAGCATCGTGTTCGAGATGCGGCGGCGCACGATCGCCGCGTCAAAAGGGCGGCTGATATAGTCAAACGCGCCCAGGTCGTAAGCGCGCTTTATGTTGGCGGGGGAGTCGTCGGCAGAGATCATGATGACGGCGAGCGTATCGTTCAGGTGATATCTGTTTATATACGCCAAAACCTCAAACCCGTCCATTTCGGGCATCATGATATCCAGAAGTAGAAGCGAAAAATCTCCGCCGCACTGTATAAGAAGATCAATTGCCGCCGCGCCGTTATCGGCTTCGACGATATCGTATTGATTCTCCAGAATATCTACCAAAAGCGCCCGGTTCATTTCGGAATCGTCTGCAATCAGGATTTTTTGCTTTTCCATTGGGAACCAATCTCTTTCACAAATGAATTTCTATCTATTAGTATAAAGGAGCGGTTTGGGGCATAGCAACAATGATATTGGTAAGGGAAGCGAATAGCTTTGGCTTTTGGGCCTGACAAGCAGGGATATAAGGGTTATAATATCCTTAAAATAGCTGCGGCGAAAGGGAATGGTTAAAACAGATGCGGGAAGGGGAGACGGAGCGTGGAACATCAGGAGACTAAATTTTCATTTGTATACAATGAGGTCAAACAGCGTATTCTAAACGGCCAGGTCCTTCCGGGAAACAGCCTTCCGTCTTCCAGGATGCTTTGTGATCAATATCATGTAAGCCGGTATACGGTCAACCGGGTTTTTGACGCGTTGAAAAAAGATGGACTGATCGAGATACAGCCGCGCTTGGCGCCGGTCGTCCTCGACGGGGAGAAAATGCCAGGGTCGGAGCATATACTGCGGGATATTTTGAAAAAAAGAGAAGGGCTTGTACAGATATACCGGACATGGACCTTGATCCTTCCGCCGCTTCTGGTGTTTGCAACGCAAAACTGCAGCCTGGAAATGATGCCCCATTATAAACAGGCGATGCGCGTATCGCGCATTGGTGTCGCAGCCGGCGGCTGGCGTGCGTTTTCTGCTTTCGACAGGGACGTATTGAAGATAGGCGGAAGCCCTTTGCTCTGCGACCTCTATTCAACATTTGAACTGTACCACGATTTAACGTTCTTTACAGAACAATGCCCCTGCTTTTATGATTTTTTCCCCCGGGGCTCCGTGCCGTTTGCAGGTGTTATCATGGATATCATGAAAGATACGGACCCCGTCGTCAAGCACGGCCGGCTGACGGCCCTGTATCAAAGGCTCACAAGTTCAATCGAATGTACGCTGAAGCATCTGGCGGAGACTGCTCCAGATTGTCCGCCGCCGTCTGAAGCCGCATTTTCATGGCGGCCGCTGCGCGGTAAAGATTACTTTTATATGAGGATAATCAGCGACCTGAACCAGAAGATCGGCAGCGGGGAGTATCCGCGCAGGACATATCTTCCTCATGAAAAAGCCCTGGCGGGCCAGTATGGCGTTTCGGTATCAACGGTCCGCAAGGCATTGGCGGAGCTGGAGCAAAGGGGCTTTGTGAAAACGCTGAACGGGAAGGGAACTGTAGTAATAGAGCCGGATTCTTCCCGGGTAAGCCAGGTGATCTTCAGCTCACGGCGCACAGAAGAAGCCATGCGGTATCTTCAGGCACTGCAATTACTGGTGCTGATCATCCACCCCGCGGCGCTTTCTGCAGCGCCGCTGTTTGCCGCAAAAGAACTCGATGAGCTGGATGGAAAATTTGCGATGCCCGATTCCATTTGTATCGTTGAGATCGTTGAGGCGATTTTAAAGCATGTCGAATTGGAACCCCTGCGTATCGTGTTGGCCGAAACCTTTCGCCTTACGGAATGGGGGTACTATATTGCTTACTATACGGACAGGAGGCAGGCGCTGGAAGATCTCAACGGGCGGGTTGCCGCTTCGGTCCAATATCTGCGCGCAGGCGATGCCGCTTCCTTTGCGGACAGCATTGCAGATTGTTATCGCCATGTTTTAAAGCGAGCCAAGGTATACATGCTGGAGAATTATAATTTTTATAAGGCGGCGAGCGTCCGCATCCCGGAAAAATACTGAACGCTTCGCTGCGCCCGGACAGCGCAGGCGCCGCGGAGACAAACAAGAAACCGCCCCTTATATGGCTGTCAAGCCATATAAGGGGCGGTTTGCTGAATCAAAATACGATGGAAAAGCGGGGTGTATACTCCCTTTTAACCTTTAATAGCAGCCTGTGCGGCGGCAAGGCGCGCGATGGGCACGCGGAAGGGGGAGCAGCTCACATAGTCCAGGCCCACGCGGTGGCAGAACTCGACGCTCGTCGGGTCGCCGCCGTGCTCGCCGCAGATGCCGAGGCCCAGCTCCGGACGGGTCTGGCGGCCCAGCTTCGCAGCCATCTCCACCAGCTTGCCTACGCCGTTTTGGTCCAGGTGCGCGAACGGGTCGCTCTCGTAGACCTTGTTGTCGTAGTAATAGCTGAGGAATTTGCCCGCGTCGTCGCGGCTGAAGCCGAAAGTCATCTGCGTCAGGTCATTGGTGCCGAAGGAGAAGAATTCGGCTTCCTTGGCGATCTCGTCGGCCGTCAGGGCGGCGCGCGGGATCTCGATCATGGTGCCGACCTCATATTTCATGTCCACACCGGCCTCAGCAATCAGCTTGTCCGCGGTTGCAACAACAACGTCTTTCACGAACTTCAGCTCTTTCACTTCGCCAACCAGCGGGATCATGATGTGGGGCACGATGTTGTAGCCGCACTCCTTGATGACGTTGATGGCCGCGTTGATGACGGCGGTCGTCTGCATCTCGGCAATTTCCGGATAAGAAACGGCCAGGCGGCAGCCGCGGTGACCCATCATCGGGTTGAACTCATGCAGGCTGTCGATGACATTGCGCAGGTGCTCCACGGTGATGCCCAGATCCTTTGCCAGCTCAACGATGTCCTCTTCCTTGGTGGGCAGGAACTCGTGGAGGGGCGGGTCCAGGTAGCGGATGGTCATCGGGCGCTCACCCATGACCTTGTACATGGCCTCGAAATCGCTCTGCTGATACGGCAGAACCTTGGCCAAAGCGGCCTTGCGGGCCTCTACGTCGCGGGCTACGATCATCTCGCGCACAGCCTTGATGCGGTCGGCTTCAAAGAACATATGCTCGGTGCGGCACAGGCCGATGCCTTCCGCGCCGAACTCGACGGCCTGCTTGGCATCACGGGGGTTGTCCGCGTTGGCAAACACTTCCAGCTTGCGCGCGGCGTCGGCCCAGCCCATGAAGCGGCCAAAATCGCCGGAGATGGAGGCTTCCACCGTGGGCACGGCCTCGCCGTAGATGTTGCCCGTGGAGCCGTCGATGGAGATCCAGTCGCCCTCGTTGTAGGTCTTGCCGGAAAGCGTGAAGCATTTTTTGTCGTAATCTACGACGATATCGCCGCAGCCGGACACGCAGCAGGTACCCATACCGCGGGCCACAACGGCCGCGTGGCTGGTCATGCCGCCGCGCACCGTCAGGATGCCCTGCGCCACGGCCATGCCTTCGATGTCCTCGGGGCTGGTCTCCAGACGGACCAGAACGACCTTCTTCATCTTGCCGCTTTCAACAGCCTCTTTGGCTTCGTCGGCGGTGAACACCACCTGGCCGCAGGCGGCGCCCGGAGAGGCGGCCAGGCCCTTGCCGATGACGGCGGCGGCCTTCAGCGCGGCCGGGTCAAACTGCGGATGCAGCAGGCTGTCCAGCTGCTTGGGCTCCACGCGCAGCACGGCTTCCTTTTCGGTGATCATGCCCTCGTCCACCAGGTCCACGGCGATCTTCAGCGCGGCGGCGGCGGTGCGCTTGCCGTTGCGCGTCTGCAGCATATACAGCTTGCCGTCCTCAATGGTGAACTCCATGTCCTGCATGTCGCGATAGTGGTTCTCAAGCTTGGTGGCGATGGTCACGAACTGGTCGTAGACCTCAGGCATCTGGTCTTTCAGGTGGCTGATGGGGGACGGCGTACGGATGCCGGCCACCACGTCCTCGCCCTGGGCGTTGATGAGGTATTCGCCGAACAGGGCCTTCTCGCCGGTGGCGGGGTTGCGGGTGAACGCCACGCCCGTGCCGGAGTTCTCGCCGGAGTTGCCGAACACCATGGCCTGTACGTTGACGGCGGTGCCCCAGTCGTAGGGGATCTCGTTCATGCGGCGGTAGGTGTTGGCGCGGGGGTTGTCCCAGCTGCGGAACACGGCCTTAACGGCCTCGATGAGCTGCGTCTTCGGGTCGGTGGGGAAGTCCGCGCCCATTTTTTCCTTGTAGAGAGATTTGAATTTGGCAACAAGAGCCTTCATGTCGTCGGCATCCAGCTCCACGTCCTGGGTGACGCCCTTGGCTTCTTTCATCTCATCGATGATTTTTTCGAATTCGCTTTTGTTCATCTCCATGACAACGTCGCTGAACATCTGCACAAAGCGGCGGTAGCTGTCATAGGCGAAGCGGGGGTTGCCCGTCTTTTTGGCCAGACCCTCAACAACTTCGTCGTTCAGGCCCAGGTTGAGGATGGTATCCATCATACCGGGCATGGAAGCGCGCGCGCCCGAACGGACGGAAACCAGCAGGGGGTTGGCGGGGTCGCCGAACTTCTTGCCGACGATCTCCTCCATCTTGCCGATATACTCGTAGATGTCGGCCATGATGCCTTCGTTGATCTGGCGGCCGTCGTTGTAATACTGGGTGCAGGCCTCGGTGCTGATGGTGAAGCCCTGGGGAACAGGCATGCCGGCATTGGTCATCTCGGCAAGGTTAGCGCCCTTGCCGCCGAGGATCTCACGCATGTCCTTGTTCCCTTCACTGAACAGGTACAGGTATTTTTTGTCACTCAAATTTCTCTACCTCCAAATTTTTTTGTGCGCGGGAAAGCCCAAAACCCATTCCCGTGCACGAATGAACAAAAAACTTGTCCATTTGCACACATCATTATAACAAAAAGCGGCGGGCAATGCTACTGTTATTTCCCTGTTTTTTATTGTATTTTAACGCGCAATTTTGAATTTTTGGTGCAATTTTGCCGATGCCCTTGCAAAACGCCCGGAATATCGTAAAATAGAAGTGTATAGATAAGCGTTATCGAACTCTGCGGACGGGCCTTGCGCGCGCCGCACATCAAACCAGAAACGGGGGCGTTTGTCCATGGAGAACGAAGCAATAACAGCATACCGGCAGCGCCGGGCGGCATTTGAGGCAACGTTTGAGCGGCACCTGGCCGCGGGCGTTGTTTTTTATTCCGCCGACGGCATCCTCATCGACGACACGGTAGAGATCGCGCCGGGCGCGGTCATCCTGCCGGGCACCATCCTGCGGGGGGAGACAAAAATCGGCGCGGGCAGCGTCATCGGCCCGAACAGCCTGCTGGAAAACGTGACGGTGGGCGAGAACGTGAAATTCAACGCCAGCCAGGGTTATGACAGCGTCATCGAGAGCGGCGCGGCCATCGGCCCGTTTGCACATATTCGGCCGGACAGCCGTGTGTGCGAAAATGTGCACATCGGCGATTTTGTGGAGATCAAGAATTCCACTGTGGGCAAGGGCACCAGCGTTTCGCACCTGACCTATGTGGGCGATTCCGACGTGGGCAAATACTGCAATTTCGGCTGCGGCGTGGTCACCGTCAATTACGACGGCGCGGCCAAGCACCGCAACACCATCGGGGATTATGCGTTCATCGGTTGCAATACGAACCTGGTGGCGCCCGTGAGCGTGGGCGACGGCGCGTACACTGCGGCGGGCAGCACCATTACCGACGACGTGCCCGCGGGCGCGCTGGGCATTGCCCGGGCGCGGCAGGTAAACAAACCGCAGTGGGCGAAGGGCAAGCTGGAAAAGTTCATCGCAAAGCAGCAGGCAAAGGAAGAAGCCGGCTCGAAATAAACTTTGAAAACAGAATAAGGACAGAATGACGGATGATGCGGAAAGGACGTGCGCGGGTATGAATCTTCACGGCAAGGATATCAAGATCTTCGCGGGGAATTCCAACAAGCCACTGGCGGCGGCAATGGCGGAGTGTCTCGGCATCACGCTGGGACGCAGCGAAGTGGGACGCTTCAGCGACGGCGAGATACAGGTCTCCATCCAGGAATCGGTGCGCGGCAGCGACGTTTATGTGGTGCAGAGCACCTCAAGCCCTGTCAACCGCAACCTGATGGAGCTGCTCATCATGATGGACGCTTTCCGGCGCGCGTCGGCCGGGCGCATCACAGCCGTCATTCCGTATTACGGCTACGCCCGGCAGGATCGGAAATCCCGCGCGCGGGACCCCATTACGGCCAAGCTGGTGGCGGACCTGATCGTAACGGCGGGAGCCGACCGCGTGCTGACCATGGACCTGCACGCGTCGCAGATCCAGGGCTTTTTCGACGTACCGGTGGACCATATGTACGGCGCGCCCATTCTGACGCCCTATTTCGCACGCAAAACGGAGCCTTACCATGACAACGTGACGGTCGTCAGCCCGGACCTGGGCAGCGTGGCCCGCGCCCGTGCCTTTGCCGAACGGCTGGACGTTCCGCTGGCCATTGTGGATAAGCGGCGTCCAAGGGCAAATGTTTCTGAGGTGATGAACATCATCGGCGAGGTGGAAGGCCGGGACGTGGTCATCGTGGACGATATGATCGACACCGCGGGCACGCTGTGCAATGCGGCCGGCGCCATTAAGGCGCGCGGAGCCAAGAGCGTGACGGCCTGCGCCACCCACGGCGTGCTCTCCGGCCCGGCCATCGGGCGCATCCGGGACAGCGCGCTGGATGAGGTCGTGCTGCTGGACACCATCGCCCTGCCGCCGGAAAAACAAATTGAAAAGATCAAGGTGCTCAGCGTCGCGCCCGTGCTGGCCGAGGCAGTGGCGCGCATCTATTCCGACAAGCCCGTCTCCACGCTGTTTGTGTGAGCGGCGCGGCTGAAATAATACAATACAAATGCAGCGGCACGGCGCGGTGCGCCGTGCCGCCGTGTTGTGCATTCCACAGGAGAGACCATGTTTTTCAAAAAGCAGACAAGCATTGATACGATCATCGTGGGCCTGGGCAACCCGGGCAAAAAATATGAAGGCACGCGCCATAACGCGGGCTTCGCCGCGCTGGACCATGTGGCGGAAAAATGGGGCGTGAGGGTGACGAAGGCGAAGTTCGACGCGCTGACGGGCACGGGCACGGCGGCGGGCGTGAAGGTGCTGCTGATGAAGCCGCAGACCTTTATGAACCTTTCCGGCGATGCCGTGCGCAAGGCGGCGGATTTTTACAAGGTCCCGCCGGAGCGCATCATCGTTCTGTTCGACGATATCTCGCTGGCGCCGGGACGCCTGCGCATCCGGAAAACGGGCTCGGCGGGCGGGCACAACGGCATCAAAAGCATCATTGGGAACATCGGGCAGGATTTCCCGCGGGTAAAGATCGGCGTGGGGGAAAAGCCGCGTCCGGAGTACGACCTGGCGGACTGGGTGCTGAGCCGACTGACGCAGGCTGAGAAAAAGGCCGTGGAGGCGCGTTACGACGATATCTGCGGCGCGCTGGAGCTTATGATGAAAGGGCAGTTTGACACTGCGATGTCGAGGTACAATGGATAAGAAAAAAGAGAAAATGACGCCGGAGCGCCGGTATGAGCTTGCTTGCCTGATTTTGGGCGGCGTGGTGCTGGGTGGTGCGCTGGGCTGCATTTTGCGGCCCAACGAATGGACGTTTGCCGTTATCCCGCTGCTGGGCGTGTGCCTGACGGCGCTTTTGTGGTGCGCGGCGGCGCGGTTGTGGCTGTGCCGCGACAAGCAGCGCCTGCTGGCAAAAAGCTTTACGCGGCCCGTGCGGTTCGCGCTGGCGGTGCCTGCCTGGGCGGGCGCTACATGGCTTTTGTATCTGCTGCCGGGCAATGTGACGGGCCTGGACGACGTGCTGGCGGAGAGCGTTATCATCTTGACGCTTTTGGCCGGCACCGTGTTCGTGCCCGCGGCTGCGCTGGGCCTGGGTGTGGCTTCCGTTCTGGCGGCCGTGGTGCATCTGCGCCGTACGCCTGCCGCTGAGACGCGGGCCTACCGCGAGGGGCCGTTGGCGCTGGCACTCGTTTTGTGCGTGGGCGTGGCGGCGCTGTGCGTATGTTTTTTTCTTTATTTGACGATATAGCCGCCTTTGGCGCAGAGAGGTTTTTTCATGCTGACTGCTCCCCTGAAACAAACACCTGAATACAAACGGCTGCTGGCGGGCATGGCGGGCGCGAAGCCCGCTGTGGTGGCCCTATTCGGCATGCCGCCCACGGCCCGCGCCCAGATGCTGGCCGCACTGTGCGAGGATACGGGCCGTTCCGCGCTGGTGGTGTGCGCGGGCGAGGCCGACGCCACGCGCTTTGCGGAGGACGCCGCCGTGTTCGGCCGGCGGGCCGAGGTATTCCCCGCGCGGGATTATGTGCTGCGCCCCGTGGAAGGCCAGAGCCATGAATACGAGTACCGGCGCCTTGCCGTGCTGGGCAACCTGGTGGGCGGCCGCACGAGCGTTGCGTGCGCGCCCGTGGAGGCCGTGCTGCAATATACAACGCCCAAACAGGAATTCTGCGGCAACACTCTCACGGTGAAGCAGGGAATGGCTATCTCCATGGACGTGCTCATCGAGCGGCTGTTCGGCGCGGGGTATCTGCGCCGCTTCCAGGTGGACGGCCCGGGCCAGTTTTCGGTGCGCGGCGGTATTGTGGATATTTACGCGCCCGACATGCAGAAGCCCCACCGCCTGGAGTTTTGGGGCGACGAGGTGGACAGCATCCACAGCTTTGACCTTGTTTCCCAGCGGCGGGAAGGGGCGGTGAAAAAAATTTATCTTTCCCCGGCCCGGGAAGTGCTGTTCGGAGACACCGAGGCCGCCGCAAGGCTGCTGCGCACGGCGCTTTCCAAGGCAAAGCCCGCCTATGCGGAAGCTTTGGCCGACGCCATGGACGGCGACCTCAAGGCGCTGGACGCGGGTACGATGCCCGCCGCCATGGACAAATATCTGGCGCTGCGGTACGAAAAGCCGGCGACGATCTTTGAATATTTCGACGCGCCCATCGTGTTCCTCAACGAGCCAAGCGCCGTGCGCGAGGCCGCCAAAGGCGTGGAATTCCGCTTCGGAGAGGCGTTCAAAGGCCTGTTGGAAGAGGGTGTGCTGGCCCCCGGGCTGGACCGTTTCTACGAGGACACCGCGTATCTGCTGCACGAGACGGAGAAGCGGCATGCCGTGGTGTGTGAAAATTTTGCCCGCACCATCCCGGACCTGAAACTGGCGGATACCGTCAACGCCCAGACCCACAGCCTGCCGCCCTGGGGCGGCGAGGTGAGCGCGCTGGCCGACGACCTGCGCCCGCTCACGGCACAAAAGTATGCCGTGGCAGTGCTGGCGGGCACGCAGCGCGCGGCCGCCGCGCTTGCGCGGGACCTTGCCGCCGCGGGCTTTTCCGCCCAGGCGTATCATAAGGAACCGCCGTCCCTTGCGCCGGGCAGCGTGGGTGTGTTTGAAGGCCACCTGAACGCGGGCGCGGATTACCCCTTCGCCAAGTTCGCCGTGTTCACCAGCCGCCGCCACAACGCGGCCGCGCCGCAGAAGGCCAGGGCAAAGAACAAGGGCCTTTCCAGCCTGTCGGACATCACGCCCGGCGATTATGTGGTGCACCAGAACCACGGCATCGGGGTATATGCGGGCATCCAGAGGCTGGACCTGCAGGGCGTGGTGAAGGATTACATCAAAATCAACTACGACAAAGCGGACACGCTGTATGTGCCCGTTACCCAACTGGACCTTATCAGCCGCTATACAGCTCCCGGCGACGGCGAGCGCGTCAAGCTCTCGAAGCTGGGCGGCGACGCGTGGAACAAAACCAAAAGCCGCGTGCGCAAGGCCACGCAGGAGATGGCAAAAGAGCTGATCGCTTTGTATGCCCGGCGCCAGCAGGCCCAGGGCTATGCGTTCCCCGAGGACAACGAGTGGCAGCGGGATTTTGAAACGCGTTTTGAATACGACGAAACGGCCGACCAGCTCACCAGCGCGGCCGAAATAAAAAAAGACATGGAAAAGCCCCACCCGATGGACCGCCTGCTGTGCGGCGACGTGGGCGTGGGCAAAACGGAGGTGGCGCTGCGCGCCGCGTTCAAGTGCATCATGGGCGGCAAGCAGGTGGCCGTGCTGGTGCCTACCACGATCCTGGCGTGGCAGCACTACACCACCATTCTCTCCCGCATGGAGGCGTTCCCCGTCAAAGCGGGGCTGCTCTCCCGCTTTGCCAGCGCCCGCCAGCAGAAAGAGACCATTAAGGGCCTTGCCGCGGGTACTGTGGATGTGGTGGTGGGCACCCACCGTATGCTGCAGAAGGATGTGAAATTTCACGATCTGGGCCTTGTCATCATCGACGAGGAGCAGCGCTTCGGCGTCAAGCACAAGGAAAAGCTGAAGGAAAATTTCATCGGCGTGGACATGCTGACGCTTTCGGCTACGCCCATCCCGCGCACGCTGAACATGGCGATGAGCGGCCTGCGGGACATGAGCACCATCGAAGAGCCGCCCTTTGAGCGCCGCCCCATCGAGACCTATGTGATGGAATACGACGCGGGCGTGGTGGCCGAGGCCCTGCGGCGCGAGCTGGACCGCGGCGGCCAGGCGTATTATATCCACAACCGCATCGATACCATCGACCAGTGTGCGGCAAAGCTGGCGGAGCTTTTGCCCGGCGCGCGCATCGCCACGGCCCACGGCCGTATGGACGAGGCCACGCTTTCGGGGGTATGGCAGAAGCTGCTGGACGGCGAGATCGATGTCCTGGTGTGCACCACGCTCATCGAGACAGGTGTGGACGTGCGCAACTGCAACACGCTCATCATAGAGGACGCGGACCGCATGGGTCTTGCCCAGCTGTACCAGATCCGCGGCCGCGTGGGCCGCTCGGGCCGCAAGGCCTACGCCTATTTCACGTTCCGGCGGGATAAAGTGCTCACGGACATTGCAGCCAAGCGTCTTTCCGCCATCCGGGAGTTCACAAGCTTCGGCTCCGGCTTCCGCATCGCCATGCGCGATCTGCAGATCCGCGGCGCGGGCAACCTGTTGGGGCAGAGCCAGCACGGCCACATGGAGGCTGTGGGCTATGAGATGTATGTCAAGCTGCTGAACCAGGCCATCGCCGCCGAAAAGGGAGAGGCTGTTCAGGCGGATAAGAGCGATTGCCTCATTGACATCACCGTGGACGCCTACATCCCTGAAAAATACATCCCGGACGCCGCCGGACGCATTGAGGCATACAAGCGCATTGCCGCCATCGACGACCGCCCCGGCGCGGACGACGTGCTGGACGAGCTGGCGGACCGTTACGGTCCTGTGCCCAAAAGCGTGCAGGGGCTTATCGACATCAGCCTGGTGCGGGTGGTGGCTGCAAAGCTTGGCATCTACGAGATCACACAAAACCGGGATACGCTCATTCTGTATTCCGATAAGCTGGACCTCGCCACGCTCAAGCCCCTGCTCAAGGATATGGGCCGCCGCCTGCTGGTGAACGCTTCCGGCAAGCCGTACCTTTCGGTGCGCATCCTGCCCGGCGAAAAGCCGCTGGACGTGATGAATGCCGTGTTCGACAAAATGGCGGAGCTGGAGCGGCCGCAGTAACGCGCTCCGGGGCCGAAAGTTTTGCCCGGCACTTGCCAACGGCCGCGCAACGCGGTATAATTTGTTGTATCATTGCGGGTGAAGGCCGCGGCCGAAGCGGCGCCCGCGCGGAGGGAAACACATTGAAGCTGAAAAAATTCACCGGCCTGCTGCTGTGCGCGGCGTTGGCCCTTTCCATGGCTGCCTGTAAGTTCACCACGCCCGCCGTCGTGATGACGGTGGAGGGCGAGGATATCCCCGCGGGCCTGTACCTGATGTACCAGTATCAGGCGTATTCCAGCGCAAAAAGCAAGCTGGAGGATAAAAGCGCCAAGGTACTGAAAAGCGAGATCGAGGGCGTGAAAGCTGAGGAATGGATCCACAACGAGACGGTGGCCTCCGCAAAACGTTATGTCTGGGTGGAAAAAGCCTTTGCGGAAGCGGGCCTTACCTTCACCGAGGAGGAGCAGGCGTCCATCGACAGCCAGCTCGATGCCATCTGGGCCAACAACGAAGCCCTGCTGGCGGCCAACGGCATTGGGCGGGAAAACTACCGCCGCTTCTATGAATGCGAAGCGAAGTATGAAAAGCTGCTGGCTGAGTATCAGGACGGCGAATCGGACAAGATCACCGACGCCGAGGCCAAAAAGTACATGGACGAGACCTATTCCCGCATCCAGACGCTGGTGCTGCCAACTACGGATGCGGATTCCGCCGCGCTGCCTGACGAAAAGCTGGAAGAGCTGAACGCACTGGCGGCCCAGCTTGCCGACGACCTGAACGCGGGCGGTTCCATGGATGAGCTTGGCCCCGAAACGCTGGAAAAGGCGTTTGAGATCTGCGGCCGCGAGTATGCCGAGGACACCGCTTCGTCGTATATGTCCAAAAGCTTCCTCACCGCGGAATCCACCAGCTATTCCGAGGAATTCGTGCAGGGGGTCGTCGCCGCTGAGGTGGGCGCCGCCGGCGTGTACGACGGTTACAGTGTTCCGATGATCTATCAGAAAATCGCCAACTACGAGGACAATGACGATTTCACCGCGAATTACAAAACGACCATCCTCAGCGAGATCACTTCGGCCGCGTTCTCGGACAAAGTGGAGGAGGAGACTGCGGCCTATGCCGTGACGGAGGATGCCTCCGCCGTCAAGACATACAGCCCGTCCAAGATTCGGGAATCCGTTTAAACCGCGTTTATCAGCAAAGCCTGTGCGAAGAAGCCGGCGGCAGCCGGCTTCTTTTTTGCGCATATATGTTTTACCACCCCAACGAAACAGGAGGACAAAAACCTATGGCACAATTTAGCATCCGCCCCGCCCGGCCCGAGGACTGCGGCACCATTCTGGAGCTGATCCGCGGCATTGCGGAATACGAAAAGATGAGCGACGAAGTCGTTGCTACCGAAGAGACCATCCGGCATGCGATGTTCGACGAACACGTCACCCGCTGCCTGCTGGCAGAGCTGGACGGCAAGGTCATTGGATACGCGCTGTACTTTTACAACTATTCCACGTTTATCGGTACAAAAGGCCTCTATCTGGAGGATCTTTTCCTGTATCCCGAATACCGTAAGGCCGGTTACGGCAAGCGGCTCATCCGCGAGCTGTTCAAGATCGCCGCGGCGGAAAACTGCGGCCGCATGGAGTGGTGCTGCCTGAACTGGAACACCCCCAGCCAGGAGTTCTATAAGAGCCTTGGCGCAAAGCCGATGGATGAATGGACAACATGGAGGCTGACGAAAGAGGACCTTGCCCGTCTGGCGGCGGAGTAAGGCCGTTCGTCCAAAGCGTAAAGCAAAGCGGCCCGCACCGGTACACCCCGGCGCGGGCCGCTGCATTTCAGCTGTTATGGACGTACATCGTTGGGGTCGTAGGGCGGCTCCGGCATAATGAGCGCGGCTACGATATAGGCCAGCAGGCCCGAGCCCCAGCCGAAGCACAGCAGCACGAACGCCAGCCGTACGATGGTTGGGTCTACGCCGAAATATTCCGCGATGCCGCCGCACACGCCGCATACCATACGGTGGCCGCGGGCTTTATACAAACGTTTCTGGTCCATCAGTCATTTCCTCCTGTTGTCAGTTGAATGTGATCGTTACTTCGCCCATGCCGCATTCGATGTCATAAAATGTGGCCGCGCTGCGGTTTACTTCCAGCTCGACGCCCATGCCGGAATGAGAATAGTCGTCGATGGTCACGGAACCCATGCCGCTCTCCAGCGCGTAGCCGTAGTCCGCCGGCCGGGAGACGGCCACCTCGGCGACGCCCATGCCGCAGGATACCTCGTTTTTGCCGTCCAGGCTGCCGCCGTTGATGGTCAGCTTACCCATGCCGACATCCAGGCTGCTCTCCTGTGTGCAGGTGAGATTTTTTACGGTCATCTCGCCCGCGCCCACCTCAAGGTCGGCTGTGCGGCAGGCCAAGCCGTCCGCCTTCAGCGTGCCCGCGCCGATGGAAAGCTCCACCTCGTCAAACACGGTGTCCCGGGGAACCGTGATGAAAAATTTTACGTTTTCCCAGTTGCGCAGCTGCCAGTCGCCGGTCGTCTTAATCGTCCACACCCCGCCTGAGACCCTGGACTCATAACGCGGGCTGCCGGAGACCTGCAGGTCATACGCGTCACCCGGCTGAATGACGACCTCTGCCGTGGAGATATCGATTTCCAGTTCCCGCACGCTGCCGGTGGGGACGGAGCCGGAGCTGGAGGGGGAGGGCGCACCAGGGGCGGAGGGAGCGCCGGAGGCGTCTGCCCGGAACATGCCGAATTCACCGTCGGTAAAAGCGTCGGTGTAATAGACACGGGGGCCGTTGTCCCAGCCGACGCGGATACTGGTAAGCCGTCCGCCCAGGCACAGGCCCACGATAGAGAGTATGATGCCCAATACAAGGCAGCCGCCCGCAATGCTCAGCAGTGTTTTTATGAATTTTGTCATTGCCGTCTTACCTCACTTTCCCAAACAGGGTGCGGCACAGCGAACCGACGGCACGGAAGAGCGCCGGACCGGCCTTGGCCACGACCCATACCGTACCCGCGCCCAGCAGCGCGCCGATGGAGATGCACAGCAGGCTGAGACCCATCGTCAGGATACCACTGGGAACGGATGTGAACAGCAGCCCAACGCCGCCGCCGAAAGCCGCCACGCCCGCGATCATTGTGGCAAAGCCCGCGAACGCAATGCCGCACAGCCCGCCGACGATGCCCACTACGCCGCCGAACAGGCCGCCGATGAGGCCGATCCAGATGGGACAGGTGAGAATGAGCAGGATGACCCAGAGCGTGCGGTTGGAGGCGGAGCGTCCGCCGTTTTCGCGGTGCGCGCCGTCTTGGGGATAGCTGTATGCATAGGCAGGGCCGTGCTGCGCGCCGTCCGCCGCCTGCGCATTCGGAAAACCGTCCGGAGCTTCCTCGTCCGCGCGCTGGCCTTCGGCCCAAGAGCGTTCTGTTTCCTGCGCCGGGGCCTGGGACGCCTGCCAGTCCGGGCCGTCCAGTGTAAGCTCCGGAACGGGCGCCTGTTCCGGCTTTTCCGGAGCGGTGCTTTTTTCCGCTGCATCACGCACGGCGGGTACGCCGAAGCCGCAGTTTGCGCGAATGATGCAGGCCACCTTTTGGGGGCTGCCCAGCTCGGCCAGCACAGCGGCCTCGTTCTCCGGGCCTGCTTCATCCAGATATTCGTTGTAGAATTTCAGCGCTTCGTCGCGCTCCTCTGTGGTGATATCGCGCAGCTGGGCTTCCAGGGCCGCCATAAACTCCGCTCTATTCATTACTGATTCCTCCGAACAATACGTTGTCGATCTTCGCTTTATACTCCGTCCACTCACGGCGGTACGTTTCCAACTGCTCGCACCCCTTTTCCGTGATGCTGTAATAGCGGCGGTTACGGCCTGCGAATTCACGGTCGTAGGTCTCCAGGCACTCGCTCTTCTGTAGACGCCGCAGCACCGGGTAGAGGGTGCTCTCGGATACCTCCATCACACTGCGCACATCCTGCGTGATCTTGTAGCCGTATGTGCTTTCACTGGCCACGACGCTCAGCACCAGGGCATCCATCAGGGCTGCTCCTGTGTTAAAAGCCATATCGTCTTTCACTCCGTTTCTGTTGCGTGGGCGGCCGGGGTTGCACGGCCCCGGCCGCCCGGCATTCCGGATGATTTATTCCGTTGACAATATTATATTGTGTATAATATTGTTTGTCAACACATTATTGAAAATAAATAATTATTATTGGGTGAATTGTTTGAAAAGCGGACGTGCGTTTTGGCTGCATGATAAAAAACACCGGTCTTTGCGACCGGTGTTTTTTTGAATGTATAGAAGGGCGCCGCGCCCTGCGGCAAATTCAGATTTTTTCGCTGCTGCGGTGCGTCGGGCTTTGCCCGGTGGAACTGCGTACGATGAGCTGCGGCGTGTATTCGATTTTATTCACGAAGGGAGTGGGGATGCGCGAAGGCGTGCTCTGTGTGATGACCATATCCACCGCCGCCTGGCAGCGGGTGCGAAGATGATGGTCAATGGTGGTGAGGCCCGGCGTGGTGATGCTGGAAGAAAAAATGTTGTCGAAGCCACACACCGAAAAATCACGCGGTACGCGCAGACCTTGGGCTGCAAGCTCGCTCAGAATGCCGAGCGCCGTCATATCATTCACGCCGATGAGGGCTGTGGCCATGCTCTCACGCCGGATCAGCTCCGCCGTGAGCTGCCGCCCAACCGAATATTCGTAGGGCAGGCCGTCATCCTGGCTGTCTGCCTCGGCCTGGCGGTCGGCCACCAGCACCTCCAGTCCATCCGTCACACCGTGCAGCTCCAACTGCTTGCGGATTCCCTCCAGGCGCTGCTCACGCGCCAGTGTCAGTTGGTTGAACGGCGTGGAGATGAACACCAGCTTGCGGTGGCCCAGCTGATACAAATGCTCGGCCAGCATGGCGCCTGCGTTCACGTTGCTCAGCTCGATGGAGCAGATGGACAGGTCGTCCAGCTTTTCCCCGATGATGACCGTGGGTGTGGACGAGGAGATCTGCTCCACCAGGCGCGGGAAGCTGGGCAGAAAAGTATAGATGATACCGTCCACATGCGCGCCGACAAAAGTGTCGAGATAGAACTTTTCCAGATCCGGCTTGCGGAAGGTGTTGCAGACGATGACGCGGTAATCCAGCGTGTCGGCATAGTCCTCGATGGCCTGGATCAGCTCGGCATAGTACTGGTTGGTGAGCGTGGGCGTCAGAACGAGAAGCATGTTGCTGGCCTTTTTTTCGCGCTGTTTTTTGCGCTGAGGCAGGCGGTAGTTCAGCTTTTGAGCTGCTGCGAGCACGCGCTCCTTGGTCTCGTTGCTGAAGGTGATCTTATCGCTGTTGTTTAAAATAAGAGACACGGTCGCCTGCGAAACGCCCGCAAGTTCCGCAACATCCTGCGAGGTGGCCTTTTTCATGGTCCAGACGCTCCTTTTTAATAATATCTTACTAATATTATAGCAGAAAAATTCTTCAAGTCAAACATAGTGACCAAAAGCAGGGTAAATCTTTTGGCGCTTTGAGGGCTTGATATCTCTTGACATCGGGCTGCAGGTCGGATATACTGAAAGTGCAAAATATTATTTATATTGAAATATTATTACTAATATTTTTACACAGGCAAAAGAAAGCGGTGCAGTAGGAATGGAAAAGGGCGGAAACAGCGGAAATATAGGAGCGCGCAAGCCGATCCTGGCTTTGGGGGAGCTGCTTGTGGACCTTGTACCCGGGCGTGAGGGCATGCGCATCGAGGACGCGGGCCCTGTTGTAAAAACGGCCAGCGGCTCGGCGGGCATTTTCGCCTGCGCCGCCACGCTGCTGGGCGGACGGGGCGGCTTCATCGGCAAAGTGGGGCGCGACAGCCTCAGCCGGATGGTAGCAGGCACACTGCGCGGCCAGGGGGTGGATCTCTCCCGTCTCATCGTCTCGGACGAGGGGCAGATGGGCCTTGCTTTTTTGGAATATCTGCCGGAAGGGCGGAATTATCAGTATTATCGTAAAAATTCAGTGGGCAGCCTGCTGCGGGCCAGTGAGCTGGACGCGGAGTACATCAGCGGCGCCTATGCGGTGCATTTCCCCGGCATGCTGCTGGAGCTGACGGAAGAAATGCGCGGTGCATGTGAGCGTCTGGTGGAGATCGCGCGGGAGAAGGGGATTCTGGTTTCGTTCGACCCAAACATCCGCCGCGAGCTTTCAGCGGATGCGGCCGCACGGGCGCGCCTGCTGTGGGCGGTGCGCCATGCGGACGTAGTGGCGCCCACATTGAGCGAGGGGCAGATGATTACGGGTGAAACGAGCATCGGCGGCGTGCTGCGCGCGCTGCATGCAATGGGGCCGCGGGTCGTGGCGCTCACGCGTGACAAAGACGGCGCCGTGCTGAGCCGCGGCGGTGAGGTGGCTGTTGCGGCGGGCATCGACGAAGAGCCGGTCGACCCCACGGGCGCGGGCGATACGCTTGCCGCGGCACTGTGCGTAGGCCTGCAGGAGGATATGCCCCTGGCACGGCTGGCGGCGTTCTGCAACTGTGCGGGCACGCTGGTCATCAAGAAAAAAGGCGCCATCGGGATGGCGCTGCCCGAACGCGGACAGGTGGACGCGATGGTGGCCTCCGGCGTGTGCCGTGTGGAATGCATGCCGCTGGAAAGCCTGGTATGACGGCAAGGGAATCTGAGCCCGCCGCGTACCGGCGAAAGGCATACCGCGCCCGCGGCGGGGGCGGCGGGCGCGGTATGCCGGTGCGCTGAACGGAGGCCCCGCATAGGAGAGAACGCGCGCCGCACGGCGCGCTGCTGAAAAAAGGAGAAGAGAGACATGGCATTGTTAAAAGAACGCCTGAAAAACGGCGAGCAGGTACTGGGGACCATGGTGACGACATTTGCAAGCCCGGATATTGCGAAAATACTGCAGAGCTGTGGGTTTGACTTCTTCATCGTGGACTGCGAGCACGGCGCGTTCACCACGCGCGAGGCGGCGAACATCATTGCGGTGGCGCGCGGCATCGGTATGCCCGCGTTGGTGCGTATCCCGGAGATGCGCCGGGAGCACGCGCTCAAATTCATGGAGATGGGGGCGTCCGGGCTGCTTCTGCCCAATACGGAAACAGCCGAACAGGCGCGTATGCTGGTGGACTGCACCAAATACGCGCCCATGGGACACCGGGGCGTTTCGCTTTCGCGTCCGCATACGGATTTTAAAAGAGTAGACGGACGGGAATATATGCGCCGGGCCAATGAAGAAACCATCCTGATGTGCCAGATCGAATCCCGCAAGGGCGTGGAGAACATCGGCGAGATCATGGCGGTGGAAGGTATCGACGTGGGCTTCATCGGCCCGAACGATATGACGCAGGATTACGGTATCCTGAACCAGTTCGGCCATCCCGATATCGTGGCGGCGTTTGAAAAGGTCATCGCGGCGGCCGAGGAAAACGGAAAGTGGGCCGGCGTACATTTCGGCGCGGCGGAGCCGCTGATACCGTGGCTTGCCCGCGGGATGCAGATGAATATGTGGAACAGCGACAATGGGCTTTTGGCCCTGGGCGCCTCGGAAATAGCCGGGCTGCGCGGGAAGGAGCAGGCATGAAAATCGTAATTCTGGACGGATACACGGAAAACCCCGGAGATTTGAGCTGGAACGGCTTTGAGGCGCTGGGAGAGGTAACGGTATACGACCGCACACCCTTTGCCGACGGCAGCGGCGAGATCGTGCGGCGGGCGAAGGGGGCGGATATCCTCATCGTGAACAAAACGCCGCTTTCCGCTGAAACGCTGGCGGAACTTGCGCCGGAACTGCGGTATATCGGCGTACTGGCCACAGGCTACAATGTGGTGGATACCGCCGCGGCCAAAGTGCAGGGCGTGCCCGTGTGCAATATCCCGACCTACGGCACTGCGGCGGTGGCCCAGTTTGTGATGGCGTTGCTGCTGGAGCTGTGCCACCATGTGGGGGACCACAGCCGCTCGGTAAAAGAGGGCGGCTGGAGCAGCTGTCCGGATTTCTGCTACTGGAATACGCCTCTCATCGAGCTGGCGGGCAAGACGTTCGGCGTTATCGGCTACGGGCGCATCGGCAGGGCAGCGGCGAAGCTGGCCGCGGCCTTCGGCATGGAGGTGCTCGCTTTCGATAAGTTCGCGCAGGACGACGGCGTGGCGCGCATGGTGACACTGGACGAACTGCTGGCGCAAAGCGATGTGATCAGCCTGCACTGCCCGCTGTTTCCGGACACGCAGGGCATCATCAACCGGGAGAGCATTGCAAAGATGAAGGATGGCGTACTGCTCATCAATACCTCCCGCGGGCCCCTGATCGTGGAGGAGGACCTGGCTGCGGCGCTGCACAGCGGCAAGGTGGCGGGCGCGGGCCTGGATGTTCTGGCTGTGGAGCCTGCGCGCATGGATAACCCGCTGCTGAAGGAAGAAAACTGCCTGGTGACGCCGCACATTGCCTGGGCACCGAAGGAAAGCCGCCAGCGGCTGATGGACATTGCGGTGGAAAACCTGAAAGCTTTTTTGGCGGGCGCGCCGCAGAATGTGGTGAATGCTTGAATCGTAGACATCATAAGAAAAGCGGGAACCCGCCTGTTGCGGGTTCCCGCTTTCTGCCTATTTGCTGGAATTGCCGCGGCTTTCTTTTTGCGCCTCGACGTGGAGGTGCAAATCGGCATAACAGTCTGCGCCGCATAGAATTTTTGTATCGAATTTCAGTGCGGGGCAGGCGCCGCAAAAAGTGCAAGTCTTTTGGTATTCTTCGAAAATTAGCTGTCTGTCCTGCCAATGCACAAACGATAAAGAATCGGCGTCAAAGCCGGGGATTTTACATATTTCTTTGGGAATCACAATGCGTCCTGGAGAATCCGCTTTACGAATAAATCCAACATTTTTCATTTGCACACCTGCTGTATTTTCATTATGCGTCATATTGACGCGCATGCCGATGCGTCGATATGAAACAATTTATAATGGAAAGGGTGGTGATGCCAATGGAATATCCGAATGTTTGCGCGTTGTGTGAGGAGGGGGGGATTTAAGCCGGCAGGAACTTGCGGGCTATCTGCAAATTTCGCGCGGCAGCTATACAAACTATGAAATTGGAGCACGCGGCATCCCGGCTGAAGTTCTTATCAAGCTGGCGGACTATTATAACGTTAGCGTTGATTATTTGATGGGAAGAACAAAAAATCCAAAAAAGGAATAAGTAAAACCGGACAGGGGTAAAACCTGTCCGGTTTAGGCTATCGAAAAAGTAGAAACGCAAAAGATATCGCCAGGAAAAGCTTGAAAAAGGGGTGGTGAACTCCTTTTTTCATTTAAAATAACCCCGCGACACCCCGCAGGGCTAGTGCCGAGGCGTGTAGAGCGAAGCGCCCGCCGAAGGCCGCTGTGCGCGGCGACCAGGGCCTTGGCACTGGTCGTAAGCAGCTTGTCGAAAAAGCTGTGCTTTTCCGACAAGTTGAACCGGACAGGAGTAAAATCTGTCCGGTTTTTGCTTTATTCCAGCGTCACCACGCGCTTTTGCGTGTAGGATTCCAGGGCTGCCGTGAGCACGCGATGGCTCAGATGCGCCTCGGCCGGGGTGAAGCAGCCGAAGGAGCAGGGAAGGCCGCGCAGCTCGCTGACGAACGCCGCGAACATTTGCAGCAGGGAATCGGAAAAGCCGAATTCAAAAATAGAGCCGGTGATAACGGGATACAGCGTTTTCTGGCCGATGACCAGCCGCGCCCATGCCTGTTCACGGCCAACGGCCTGTGTATAATGGATGGCGTTGGGATCGTCGGTGGTGAACCGGGCCGACAGGTTGAGACCGTAAATTTCATACTCCACGGTGTTGGTGCAGCCGGGGGCCATACGCTTCATTTCAAGCTGCATGGGGAACGTATCCCCCGCTGTGTTTTGCGCTTCGCACATCAGGATGGCGTTGTCCCAGGTTTCACAGGGAACGGGCACGCCGTTTTCGTCCGGCCGTGTTTTGGCGATATTGGCAAGCTGCGCGCTGACGGTGCGGGGCGAAAAACCAAGCCGGAAGGGCAGGTGCTGCGTGTGGATGCCCAGGTCTCCCATACAGCCGTATTCTCCGTTGGCTGCACGCATGCGCTTCCAGTTGATGGGTTTTGCCAGATCCATGTCGGAGGAATGCTTGATGGCGAAGCGTGCCTCGATGATCTGCCCGAATGCGCCCTCGCGGTACCATTTTACCATCTGCTGTACGGCGGGATAGAATGGAAATTCGCTGGCGCACCGCACAAATACCTCGGGGCGACCGGCCATGGCGGCCTCCACCTCCTCACAGGCCGCAAGGTCCATGCCGAAAGGTTTTTCCCCGATGAGGTGTTTTCCCGCGCGGATGACGTCGCCGTACACCTGTGCGTGCAGGTGGTGGGGCACCGCGCAGTATACGGCCTCCACCTCGGGATTGGCCAGCAGCTCGTGGTAATCGCTGTAAAAGTACTTTGTGTCCGGCACCTGGCGGAACCAGTCGAGATTTTTTGGCGAGAGGTCGCACGCAGCAACAATGACGGGGCGGGGCAGCTCGCATGCCAGATGCAGCCAGCGCATGGAGACGCTGGCGAATTCGCGGCCCATCAGGCCGCAGCCGATCACACCGAAGCGCACGGGTTCCATATTCATAGGGCCGCTCCCTTCTGCGCGGCTGTCTCGGCCAGCGCGCTGTCAAACAGGGCGACGAGCCTTCCGGCCATCGTTTCTGTGGTAATGAGCGGCAGCTTTGTAAGAGCTACCGGCGGACAATTGGGCTTATAGGTCTGTGCACTGATGTCCACGCAGCGGTCCCGGTTCATGCGGGTACAGAAATCCACCGCATCGTCCACGCTGTCGAAGCACAGCGCCGTCATGTGGGCGTCACCTTCCACGCCTGTGCATACCTGCGGGTATTTTTGCGCCAGTGCGCGTACCTGTTCGTGGTAATACCGGCCCGCGGCTTCGATGTGCGCGCCGTTGGCCCCGATGAATTCCATTGTCACAAGATAAGCCAGGCTGGCCAGTTCTTCCTGTCCGTTGGTCACAAGCGCACCGAACTGGCTCAGGCTGTCGAAAGCGGCGCTCGTCAGGATCTTGCTGGCGGGGTAAACGCCCCCGGGGAAGCCCTTGCCTACGGAGACAAAGTCCGGCGTAAGGCCGTATTTGCGGAACAGGAACAGTCCGTCATACCATGCACAGGACTGGATCTCGTCGCACAGTACGGGCGTGTCGGTGGCGCGGCACACTTTGTACGCTGCCTGCAGATATTCCTCGGAAAGGCGGATGCCGCCGTAATTCATGAGGACGATCTCGTGACAGAAGCCCGCCGTTTTGTATTTGCCCTCGTTCCAGCGGCGCATGGTCTCGGCAAAGGCGCCGGAGTCGTTGATGGGGACGGACACCACCTTGTACAGCTCGTTTTTCTGCGCGGCTGTGTAGAAGTCCGGCCACAGGCCGCGCAGCGTCTGCGCCAGCACCGTAGTGCCGTGATAGTTTCCGGTCACGCCGCCGGCATTGTCTGCCATGACAACGAACACGGGTACGCGGCCTGCATACTGTGCGGGCGCGCCGTCGATGGTGTAAAAGCGGGAGAGCATCATTTTGAGCGCGGCCTCCACGGCCAGGGAGCCGGTCTCCAGATTGATGACGGTATTCAGCACGCCCGGCTCCTTTTGGGACAGAATGCGGTCCAGCGCCGGGTCTGTGGGCTGGAGGCCGTTGGCGGCGGCGATGAGGCGGCGCTCCAGCGTGCGGGTGATAAAGCCGCGGGTGTTGTTGTGCGTAGCATTGGGGATTCCGAGACGCTTGGCGTTTTCAATAAGCGAGTAGCCTGGAAAGTCGTGTCCCAGGGGAATCTGGTAATGCTCGCTTTTGCCCGCGAAATACAGGCGGCCGTCCTCGCCGATGCGGAATGCGCCCAGCCCGCCCAGCGGAGCTGCAAAGCTGTGCTGGGCGGCACGGTATGAATGGGTGGGCGCGCCGTCCTCAGTGTCTGCAAAAGCGGGCGCAAGGGAGTGGCCGATGTCGCCCATCAGCTCCTCCTGGCGGCGGGCAAAAGCCTCGGGATAAAAATCGACCTTCTCATCGGCCACGGCGCGCAGAGCTTCGGGGCTTTCGCCTGTGAGTGCCGCGCGCGCGCGGCACACGGCCGCGGTGTATTCCGCGCCAAGCAAGTCGGTAAGGGAACGCCGGATGTTCTGGATCATATCAATTCTCCTTTTCTGCCATTGCGGCGTATTGTTTATACTTCGACGAACTCAATGCCCAGCAGGCGGCACAGCAGACGGACGCGCGCAGCATAGTCGCCGGGGACGATGATCTCATGGTGAGTGCCGCCCTGCTCCAGCCATGCCTTGATGCAGGCGCGTACGCCGGATGCGGGCCGGAAGAACATATACGGCATGTCGATCTTGCGCAGGCTGCATTCGTCCAGTATCTCGCCCGGGGCATATACGAGGCGGAAGCGTTCGCCGCCCACATGCACCAGGCTTATCACGCCTGCGGGGCCGGGTTCCGGCGTGAAGATGGGTGTGGGCGGGTTGGAAAGGCCGCCTTCATTGAATACCCGGTCCATCAGGAAAGGCTTTTTGTCCCTGCGGCACATGGCCCAGTTGCCCTCGCCCGCGTGGCACAGCAGGATGGCCTCCCGCGCAAAATCCATCATATACATCTCGCTGAAACCGGCCTGCCCGCACAGGCGCAACATAGCCGCCATGAGCATGGCGGCAGTGGCGTCGCCCTCGGCTGCATAGCCGTAGCCGTCGGCCATCAGGCTGGAGGCGGCCAGGAAGGGAAGATGCTCGAACCGTCCGTCTGCGCCGAATTCCTCGAAGTGAACGGTATACCCCGCATATCCGTTTTCCTCCAGATAACGCTTGAGGCCCAGATACATGCGCACGGATTCCGCATGGCGTTCGGGCGGCAGCTTGGGGTCGATCTCAAAAACAGTGTGCTCGTACGCCACGCGCGCGGAGATATCCTCCGGCGTGACCCCGGCGCAGGCGCGCTGCACGGCGCCGATGGAATCGTATACGAATTCCGGCCCCAGCTTGCGGTAAACGGCCATATCATCGGTGATAACGTCGCCCATGCCGGCCAGCTTGCCGATGATTCCGATCTTCATCCGCCGCAGCGCGCATGCCGTGTGCGCCGCCGCGCCGAAATCCGCTGCAAAGGCTGCAAGCTCGCCGTTTTTGCGGCTGCCCGCGAAGAATGCGCAGGGGATGCCGGCCCGCATCAGGCAGTTGGCGTTGTCCTGTGAGCCGTGGATGCCCTGATTCACTGTGAGCTCCCATTCCTCGAAATCGTCGCCCACGGTCTCATCCGGCTGCACCAGTGCCAGCGCCAACGGAAGCGTATTGCGCTGCATGGCGTGTACCAGGTACTGCCCCTGAGAATAGCTGAGCATCAGGATGAGGATGCCGTCCAGTCCCTCGGCGTTGTATTGTGCGGTGAGGGCTTCTATGGCCTCCCGGCTGGCGGCGATTCGCGGAAAGACAAAATCGGCTGTACCGGAGAGTGAGGCGATGACATCCTCGACATATTTGTGCTGGCTGGCCATGATGCCCGGAAACAAAGGCTCGTAGCCCTCCAGCATCAGCGCCAGGATACCCAGACGCGGTTTGTGTTGTAACTCCATATCCTTTTCCTCCTTTTTTGACAATGGGAAGGTTTTTCGTGCGGCAAACGCCGTGAATCTGTGGACGATGCCGGGCTCGCGGCGGCGTACGGTACGTCGTATTCGCGGGCCGCCCGGGCGCGCGTCGCTTTCGGCAAGGTGCCAAAAGCGGCGCGCGGTGCGGTTTGTTCACGGGCAGCCCCTTTAAAACGCGTTGTACAGCGGTTTGACGGCGGCATAAAGCTTTTTGTACAGGCTGTATGCCGTGTCATAAGCGGGCGCGCGGGCGTTGTCTGGAAGATAGACGGCGCTTTCACCGCGGCAAGGGAAAACGCCGGGGGCGATGAGTCCGCTGCCCCACCCGGCCAAAAGGGCGGCACCCATGGCGGTGGCCTCGCTGCACGCGGGCACGCGGAACGTGCGCCCGCAGGCATCGGCTTTGATCTGCTGCCACACAGCGCTGCGTGCGCCGCCGCCCAGCGAGTACACGGTGTCGGCGGGACAACCCAGAGCGTTCAGCATGCCGAAAAAGTCCCGCAGCAGAAACGCGACGGATTCCATCACGCTGCGGGCGAAATGGGCCCGCGTGGTGGAAAGCCGCGCGCCGAAGAATGCGGCGCGGGCTTCGGGACAGGCGTCGGGATCCACGCTGCCGGATAAAAACGGCAGGAACGCCAGCCCGTCGCACCCGCAGGGGACGCTTTGCACCAGCGCGTCCAGCGCTGCATATCCCGCTGCTCCTGCGGGAAGGTCGCGGCAGAATTCGTCCCGGAACCAGCGCAACGCCATGCCCGCCGTGTTGCCGATGGGCAGGTACAGGTACTTGCCCGGCAATGCGTGGCGGTAGACGGTTACGTGGTGCCCGCTGCGAAACATGGGAGCGTCTGTGCAGGCGGCCATTACCAGCGCGGTACCCGTGGTTTCGGTGACGGTGCCCGGGCGCGTGCAGCCTGCGGCAAGCGCGGCGGCGGTCTGGTCCATTGCGCCCGCAACGACGGGGATGTTCGGTGGCAGGCCCAGCTCGGCGGCAGGGCCGGGCAGCAGAGAGCCTGCGGGCGCGCCGCATTCCAGCAGTTCGGGCAGCAGTTCCGCAGACGCGCCGGCGGCGGCAAGGCCGCTGTGCCACAACCCGTCGCTGTGCAGGTCGAACCAGCCGGTGGAGGTCTGCAGGGATTTTTCACTTACGAACCGGCCGGTCAGCCAATGGAGCAGATAGTCCTCCAGCAGCAGAAGCTTATGCGCGCGGACAAAGGTATCCGGTTCGTGTTTGCGCAGCCAAAGCAGCTTTGCCAGCGGAAGCGCGCCGGTGACCTCCGGCAGGCCGGTGGTTTTGTAAAATGTCTCGTTGTCCAGCACACTGCGCAGAGCCTGGGCCTCATTTTCCGCGCGGCTGTCCAGCCACACCAGAAAGGGGCGAAGCGGCTCGCCCGAACGGTCCGCGAGCGTGAGCGTTTCGCCTTGTGTGGTGATGCTTACGGCTGCGGGAATACAGCCGGGCGCCTGGGACAGCGCGTCGGCAAGCCCGGCCCGCGCGGCGGCTTTGTACTGCGCCGCGTCGGCCTCCACGCGTTCGCCCTGTGTGCGCAGGGCATATTCCTGCACGCTGCACGCCACAAGTTCCAGCGAGGGGGAGAAAAGGCAAGCTTTCACGGCGGTGGTGCCCACGTCCAGCACCGCGATACAGCGGCTGACGGCTTCGTGTGCCTGTATCTGTGTGCCGCCCATCTCTTACGCCTTTCCGTCGCTGCCGAATACGCGCATATGATGCATCGTTTCGTGCTTGACGGCCTCGGTGATGAACGGCATCAGTTCAAATGCACCAACAGATTCCGTGAAATGGGTGTGAGCGGCACGGGCGGCTGTCAGGTTATTGTGAGTGAAAATGTTGATTTTGGAGATGCCTCCCGCAACACAGGCGCGGAAATCGTCGTCCGAAAGCCCGCTGCCCCCATGCAGCACCAGCGGCGTTGAGCATGCTCCCGCAATACTGGCGAGGCAGTCCAGATTAAGCACGGGCTTTTCCGCGTATACGCCGTGGGCCGTACCAATGGCAACAGCCAGCGCGTCGCAGCCGCTTTCGGCAGCAAAGCGCAGCGCGTCCTGCGGCTGGGTATAAATGGTTTTGGCGACGGCTTCTTCGGCGGAGCCGTTGGAACCGACATGACCGATCTCTGCTTCCAGTGAGCAGCCCGCGGCGTGCGCCTTGGCGGTCATTTCACGGGTGCGGCGCACATTTTCTTCAAAGGGCAGCATGCTGCAGTCGTACATAACGGAGGAAAAGCCCAGGCGGATGGCTTCTTCCACCAGCTCCGGCGTGAAGCCGTGGTCAAAGTGCAGCGCAACGGGCACACCGGCGCGGCGGGCCATGCCCAGCATCATGTCGGCATATTCCGCAAGCGAAGCGCCGGGCAAAAGGCTTTCGGCGGGCCCGATGATGACGGGGGAGTGCAATTCCTCCGCTGCCGCAAGGATGCCTTTCGTCATTTCCAGTGTGACGCAGTTGAACAGCCCAACGGCATAGTGCTTTTCACGGGTGTCCGCGAGAATGGTTTTCAAATCGACTAACATAGCAGTCGTCCTCCTTTTTTAACAATGGGAAACTTGGCCGGATGCCGGCCGCCTCGAATCTCCCTGCGCGGCCGGTATAACAAAGAGCTTTTGACAATGAAGAATCCGGCCCGATGCCGTCCGTGGCTCTCCCTGCGCGGCAGGCGTGCCGGCCCGGGCGGGATGCCGGTGAAAAAGCTTTCCTGTGTGGAGCTTTTGCAGGTGAAAGGGGATGGATATTTGCGCGGTCCGCGTCAATACTCGATGGAAAGGAAGCGCCCCTCTGCGTCCGCCTGCCGGGCGGCGAGGCAGCTTGCGGCGCTCACAAGCCCGGCTGAAAGGTCGGAGCGTGCTTCTCCGCCGTCCAGCACGCGCAGAAAATCCAGTGCCAGCATCTCGTCTCCGCCGAAATGCATGCCTGCGGGAAAGTTGAATTTGTGGGTGACTGTCTGGGGGGATAAGTAACGGTCCACACGGATCTCGGCGGTGTAAAAATCAAATTCCGCGCTGCCCTCGGTACCGATAAGCCGTGCGCCGCGCCGCCCGGCGCTCTTTTTTACAACAAAATTCTGGTTGTAGCTGATCAGCATGCCGCTTTCCGTTGTGAAAATGACGCTGGCGCCGTCCTCGTTGCCGGTGTCTGAGGCAAAGCAGCAGGAGTCGCCCTGGACATCTTCCTTCAAAATGTTTTTTACCACGTAGCTGCTTTCGGGGCAGGTGCGGTAATCCGGGCAATCCGGACAGTGCAGGCCCGCCGGACGGTCCCCTTTGAAATGCAGCTTGGCGGTCTTAGCGCACACGGAAACGGGGCGCTCGCCTGTGAGGAAGTGGATGTAGTCGATATCATGGGTGGCCTTTTGCAGGAACAGGCCGCCGGTCTCGGCCGGGTCGCGGTACCAGCTGTGATAATAAACGCTGCCGTAGGGGACATTGTTGACGGCCTGCACCATCGTAAGCCTGCCCAGCACGCCGCTGTCCACAATGCGCTTCATCTCCAATGTGATGGAGGAAAGGCGCAGCGGGAATGAAACGACCACTTGCTTCTCCTTGCCTGCGGCCGCGCGGCGCAGCTGCTCATACTGGGGGCGTGTGATGCACACGGGCTTTTCCAAAAACAGGGGCAATCCCATATCCAGCACCCGGCAGGCGTAGGGGGTGTGCAGCGAGCAGCGTGTGCCGATGAACACCCCGTCCAGCGCTTCCCCGGCAAGCAGCTCGTCCGCGTCTGCATACCAGCGGGTATGGGCGAAATAAGGGTCGCCTGCCAGACCGGGGGCGATCTCGGCATGGCGCGGGTCTGCTACGGCGGCTACGGTGATGTCTGCCTCCAGCGAACGGAAGGATTTCATCATTGTTTCCGAGCGCAGACCATATCCGATGAACCCGATGCGTTTCATAATTCCATTCCTCCATTTTTTGTGCGGGGCCGCTTTTCTTTATATTACATATAAAAGGCGGGCAAATGGCTTTGCAGTGCGCCTGCGCCGCTTTTTATACGCCTGCTGTGCTAATAACTATTTGATTATTAGCGAATTTTAAGAGAAAATATTGTAGATTTTTACTAAAGAAAGGCCCTACTTTTTGAAAGGTGATTTGCTTGACAACCCCGATAAATGCTGATATAGTTTAATTGAAATCAAGGATTGCAAGGTTATTGTGCCACAGGTGACATCTAAAAGTCAAGTAGGTGAAAGCAAATAACTTTGCACAGAAAAGACAAAATTATTAAAAATTTATTACTAATAATTTTGAATCATCCGGGAGGTTTTCAAATGTCCGAGGAATCAAGGGCCATGCGGGCCCCCAATGCGCTGCGGCGCCCAAACAAATTTGTTGCGTATATGCGCAAATACTGGTTTGTTTACGTGCTGGTGCTTCCGGGGCTTGTCTTCATGCTTGTGTTCGATTACGGTCCCATGTACGGTATTCTGCTTGCATTCAAGGATTATTCCCCCCGCTTGGGCGTGTGGGGCAGCCCGTGGGCGGGCCTGTCTCATTTCCGGGAAATGCTGGTAGACCCAAACTTCATCCGCGCATTTAAAAACACGGTGCTCATCAACCTGTATAATCTGGCGTTCGGCTTTACATTCAACGTGTTTCTGGCGCTGATGATCAACGAGCTGAAGATCAAGAAGGTTAAACCCGTGGTGCAGACCTGTGTGTATCTGCCGTACTTCCTCTCATGGGTCATCTTTGCCGGCCTGGTGCAGGTGTTTCTGGAGTATCCGTCCTCGGCCGATATCGGCGGCGTGGTGAACCAGGTCATCGCTGCATTGGGCGGCCAGCCGGTGGACTTTTTGAAAAACCCGGCCATGTTCCGCACCATCCTTGTCATCACGAACATCATCAAAACGGCGGGCTATTCCACCATCGTGTATCTGGCGGCGATCTCGGGCATTGACCCTGCTTTGTACGAAAGCGCCGCCATCGACGGCGCCAACCGTAAGGATATGCTGCTGCACATCACCATTCCGCGCATCCTTCCCAGCGTGATGATCATGCTGATCCTGCAATTGGCGAGCCTGTTCATCTCCAACTTTGACCAGGTATACAACCTGTACAACAACTATGTGCTCAGCACCGGCGACGTGCTTTCCACATATATCTACCGCATCAGCCTGGGCGGCTCCGGCACGAATTTCGAGCTTTCCACAGCCATGAACCTTGTGCTCAATACCATGGGCCTTATCGTGGTGCTGGGTGCGAACAAATTTGTGGAAAAGCTGGATGTCCAGGGCATATTCTAAGCCGGAAGGAGGGCCTTATCGATGCGTTCAAACAACAGCTTGCGCAGAAACGGCAAATATCGCCGTAGCATGCGCCAGATACTGGGATTTAACTTCTACGATGTATTCGTATTTCTTTTCTGCATCGTCTTTGCGCTGGTATGCGTGTATCCGATGTGGTATGTTCTGGTGGCGTCCGTCACGCCGTATGAGGAGTATATCAAGGGCGGGCTGATGCTGTGGCCCACCGGCGGTGTGGACCTGCAGTATTACAAAGCGATCTTCAGTACCAAAAGCTTTACCAACAGCATGTGGATCTCAGTGAGCAAGACGGTCATCGCCACTGTGCTCAGCGTGCTCGTCACGGCCAGCATGGCTTACGGCGTCAGCAAGGTGCACGTAAAGGGCATGAAGGTCATCAACGCGCTGGTTGTGTTCAACCTGTTCTTTACGGGCGGCCTGATCCCTCAGTATATCCTCTATCAGAACCTGGGGCTTCTGCGCAATTACTGGGTCATGGTCATTCCCGGTGCGCTGAATATCACTTATTTCATCATCATGCGCAACTATTATTCTTATTCTGTGCCAAAGTCTTTGGAGGAAGCGGCACTGCTGGACGGCTGTACGGATATCGGCGTGTTCTTCCGCATCGTCATCCCTGTGAGCCGCAGCATGCTGGCGGCCATTGCGCTGTTCATCGCAGTCATCAACTGGAACGATTATTACAACTACATGATGTTTATTTCCAATAAGACGAATCTGCAGCCTTTCGCCTGGATTCTGCGCCGCATGCTGGTGGACCAGACCATGATGAACCAGGTGCGCAACGGGGCCGTGGGCATGGGCCTGCAGCTTCCGCCGCCCATGGCGCTGCGCATGGCGACCATTATCTGCGCCATGGTGCCCATCATGTGCGTGTATCCGTTCCTGCAGAAATATTTTACCAGCGGCATCACGCTGGGAGCCGTTAAGGAATGATGTTATTGCCCCACGCTGCGGGGTAGAACATATAGAACCATAATCAACAAGGAGGATTAACCATGAAAAAGCATTTACACGTTTTGGCACTGCTTCTGGTGGCCGTGATGCTTGTGTCCGCGCTGGCGGGCTGCGGCGGCTCAGGCAGTTCCACCCCCGCGAGCGGGTCTGGCTCTACCTCGGCGGGCGAGCCTGCCGACGCTAACCCCAACGCCGGCCGCGAGACGGTCAACATCCGTTTCGCTCAGTTCGGCAACAGCGTCGACGACGTGGACGGCATGGAGAACGACCCTATTAAAAAAGCGATTGAAGAAGCCGTGAACGTCACGCTGGAGTACGATACCGGCACAGATGGGTTTGACGAGCGCATGCAGACCGAGCTGTTCACGGGCGGCGCCGCCGACCTGTTCCCCACCTGGGGCGAGAGCGAGAAAATCAGCAAATGGGCTGAAGAGGACCTCGTCGTTAATATCGCCGAGATCGTCAATGCTGAGCCTGACCGCTACCCCACGCTGTACAAAATCATCAACAGCGACGAGTACAAGGCTTACAACAAGCTGTACACAGGCGATGAAAACGCCGCCTATGCCATTTATTCCGTGGCCGCGTTTGCGGACCCCAGCTTTGCCGGTGTGCCCGTGTACAATACTGCGATTCTGAACGAAGTGAACGAGGGAAAAACGCCCGCTACCGTGGAGGAATTCATTGATTTCACCAAGGCGTGCGGCGCGGCCGGTTATGTTGGCTGGTGGCCCCGCAACGACAAACTGACCAACTGGCAGCAGATTGACAAGACTCTGGCTGCCCCGCAGGGCACGAGCATTCTGCCTCCGACGGGCGACGTCTGGAGCGGGTTTGTGCCCAGCGGCGAAATCGGTACCGACAGCGAGCACTGGACGCTGGCCACTGTCAGCGATGAAGCAAAGGAAGTTGTGAAACAGCTTGCCGAAATGTATGCGGCGGGCGGCCTGGATTCCGGTATCGGCGTCAAGGGCGATTTCGATGACGCATACTCTGATTTCGGCGCAGGCAAGATCGCTTCTGCGGACTTCGGCTTTGGTTATCCGGGCCAGTTCCGCGACTTTTATAAAACAGCCTGGGCCGCTGCCAATGACGGCGCGCAGATGAGCGACCTGACGCTGGGCACGTCTCTCACGTCCGACGGAAATTATGGTAAAACATATACCACAGGCACGTGGATCGGTGCGCATTACTTTATTCCCACTACCTGCGAAAACCCTGACCGCGTGCTCGACCTGGTGGAGTATCTGGCAAGCACAGAGGGACAGGACCTGCTGCACAACACCACAAATTACGAGTTCCGCAACGATCAGGGCTCTGATTTCTGGCAGCCCATCAACAAAGCTTACGGTTATGACGACAACCGCTGCAAATATGTCTGGTTCAGCTACCTGCTCAGCGGCACGGAATATGAAGTGAACTTTGCAGACAACGATTGGTGGACGGCCGTGTCCCACCCCATCGACAACAGCAACGAGTGGGCCACTGAAGAGGACGCCGCGCTTGTGGATTATGCCAAGGGGATCGTCTCCGGCTTCGTGGATGAAGCCGTGGAGTATCTGCCGGCGTACTACAATCTGATCAGCCTGCCCTCTGAGGCTGCAGATATCCGCACGAAGCTGCAGGATATCTCCAACCAGTATCTGACGCAGATGATCGGCGGCCAGATGGACGTCGAGACGGCATGGCCGAATTATGTGGCCGAGTATGAGGCTGCCGGTGCAGCCGAACTGGAAACGATGGTCAACGAGGCCATTGCCACAGCCCGCGCCGCCGCGTAAACTTTATTCGGCACTGCCCGCAGCAGCCGCGCCCCTTTGGGGCGCGGCACCGTGTCCGGAGCCCCGGCATGACGGGATTCCGGTCCAAACAGAAAAATATGCGCCGCGCGCCGCGCGGCGCAGAACAAAACGATTCAGGAGGGTATGAATATGCCACAGGCAAAGCTGTCCGATCCTTCCGGCCGCGGCAAGGCCGAGGGGTTTAAGGTGATTTTTCCCATGATGCAGCACCCGTACACAGAGGCCGAGATCCAGGCCGTTGTAGATGTGATGCGCAATGCGGAGGGCCAGACGCAGGGCAAATATCTTGAAAAGTTCGAGAAGGACTTCGCCGCATTCGTGGGTGCGAAGTATGCCTTCGGCGTAAACAACTGCACCAACGCGCTGAAGCTGGCGGCTATCTTCTGCCACATCCAGCCCGGCGACGAGGTCATCGTGCCCGCGTATACTTACTGTGCGTCGGCCATTCCCTTCGGCGACCTTGGCGCACATATCGTCTGGGCAGACATCAATAAGGATACCTGGACCATCGACCCCGATGATTTCGAGCGTAAGATCACGCCCAAGACCAAGGCTGTGGTGGCCGTTCACTTGCTGGGCATCCCCTGCGACATGAAGCGCATCGTGGCCATCGCCCGGCGTCACGGGATCAAGGTGGTGGAGGACTGCGCACAGGCGTTGGACTGCCGCATCGACGGCCAGCATGTGGGGACCTTCGGAGATTTTGGCTGCTTCAGCTTCCATGCGGCCAAGACGATGACGACTTTGGGCGAGGGCGGCATGTTTGTGTGCAGCGACGACCAGGTGGCTCATAACGTGCCGGGCATCCGTCACAACGGCCTGTGCGCGTTCCAGGGGGAACGTGAGCGCTACTGGGTTCCCGCCATGAGCAACGTGGACGAATTCCTGGAGGACCGCTGGCCGCAGAACTTCTGCCTGGGCGAAGCGCAATGTGCGCTTGGCTCCGAGCAGCTCAAGAGCGTGATCGCCAATAACGAGATCCTCATCGAACAGGACCGCAAGATCCGCGAATGGCTCAAGGATGTGCCGGAGATCACTTTCCCGGGCATCGTTGAGGGAGGGCGCTATGTCGTCCACCAGTACATCATGCACTACGACGGAAGCAAATACGGAAAAAACCGCAACGACCTGCTGGACCTGCTGACACAGAAATACGGCGTACGCGCCATCGTGCAGTATTATCCGCTGTATCGCTACCCGCTGTTCCAGAAAAAGGGCTGCGGCGCGTACGACTGCCCGGTGCTGGACGCTTGGTGGGACAACAGTTTCTCGTTCCCGTGGTGGTGCGGTATCGACGACGAGAGCATGCGCATCATGTGCGAAGGCCTCATCCATGCGGTGAAGGACCTGCGCGGTTGAGCGCGGGCAAAAACGGAACGGTACCCTGACAAGCGAAAATGAACAGGGAAACGGCCGAAAAGGCAGCGGGCCCGATGGCGTCCTCGGCGGAGCATCGGACGCCGGCCTTTTCGGCTTCGTTTTGCCATTACGGCGGAGAGGATAAAGAATATGGCATTCGACAAGACACGTTTCGGGGGCGTGGTGGCTCCCATCGTGAACCCCTGTGGTGAGGACGACAGCCTGGACCGCGGCGCACTGGAGGCAAACCTCACCCGGCTGCTGGCAACGGATGTTGCAGGGCTGTACATCAACGGCGGCACGGGCGACGCGGCAAATCTGACGCAGGACGAGCGGCTGGAAACGGCGGCGCTTCTGGTGCCGCGCCTGCTTGCCGCGGGCAAGCTGGCCATTGTGCATGTAGGCCAGACAAACCAGCGCCAGGCCGTGGAGCTGGCGCGGCAGGCCGCTGCGCTGGGCGCGCATGCGGTGGCGAGCATCCCCCCGAAAAAACCGTGGCCGCAGATCGTAGAATATTACAAGACGCTGGCCGCCGCCGGTGCGCCGGTGATCGTGTATTATATCCCCGGCGTCACAGGCATGACGGCAGGCATGCCGGAGCTGCGCATGCTGCTGGACATCCCGGGCGTGGCGGGCATCAAAATGAGCGACTGGAATATTTTCCTTCTGCGCAGTGTGGTGCTGGAATATCCGGAAAAAGTGGTGTATTCTGGATTTGACGAGATGCTGGTGCCAGGCCTTTTGTACGGCGCGGACGGATGCATCGGCACCTGGGCGAATCTGCTGCCCGATTTATATGCAAAGGTATACGCGCGCGTGCGCGCGGGCGGGACGGACGCCGTGAAGCCGGTGATGGATGAGTTCACCGCATTTCTGGCCGTGGGCTGGAACTACGGCATTATCGATACATTTGAAGAGCTGATGCGGGCCAGGGGCTATGCCGGGCGGTGCTTCCGCAGGCCCAGCGCATGGGAGCCGGGCAAGGTGGAGCCGGCCGTATTGGCCGACCTGCTGGCGCGGCTGCAAAGGCTGGAGGATATGGCGGCGGCGTTATGAGCCGCGGAAAGGAGCGACCCTATGCAGTATACGACGATTCCCGGCACAGACATGCAGGCAAGCAGGATATGCCTGGGCACCATGACTTTCGGCAGCCCGGTGGCCGGACCTGACGCGGCGCGGCTGGTGCGGTACGCGCTGGAGGAGCATGGCGTCAATTTCATCGATACGGCCAATATGTACGAGGGCTACAACCGTTATGCGGGCAGCGCAGGCGGCGTGGCGGAGGAGATCGTGGGCGAGGCCGTGGCACACCGCCGCGGGGATTATATCCTGGCCACAAAGGTGGGCATGAAGGTGGGGGAGGCCCCGGAGGACGAAAATACCAGCCCCGAGGCCATCCGCATTCAGCTGCGCCGAAGCCTGGTGCGAATGCGCACAGACTATGTGGATGTTTATTACCTGCACCGGTACGACCCCGATACGGAGCCGCATGCCGTCGCCCGCGCAATGGGGGAAGAGCTGCGCGCGGGCACCATACGCGCCTGGGGCGTCAGCAATTACACAGCGGCTCAGCTGGCCGCGCTGCTGGCGGCGGCGGCGGACGAGGGCGTTCCGGCTCCGGCTTTGTGCCAGCCTGCCCTGAGTATGCTGAATACCGGCGCGCTGGAGGAGCTGCTGCCGCTGTGTGAAAAAGAGGGCGTGGGCGTGGTGCCGTACCAGCTCCTGCAGGGCGGGATGCTGACGGGCAAATACCGCCGGGGACAGGAAGCGCCCGCGGGCAGCCGCCTGGCGGAAAAGCCGGAGTGGATGAAGCCTTTCACCGACGAAACCTATGATGTGATAGAGCGCTGCGCGGCCGAAGCCGCGGCAGAGGGTGTGACGATGACACAGCACGCGCTGCGCTGGGCGCTGGCACAGCCCGGCGTGGTGAGCGCTCTGGTGGGCGTCAAGCGTGAAGAACAGATCGACGAGGCGGCGGGCGCGGTGCGGTGACGCCGGCCCCAAAAAAAATGCGGCGCGCACAGGCGCGCAAAAGGAGAGTGTGAGAGATGGCGTGTTTGACCGACAGCATCCCCTGGCGCGGGGACTTTGAGCAAAAGCTCGTTTATGCGCCGGAAAAACGGCCCGGGTTTGTGGCTTGGGTGACGGCGTTTCCCTACGGAGACGGTTCCATCGGTATTTCGTTCGACGAAACGCTGGAAGCTGAAAATCCGGATTTCATCCCGCCCCGGCTGGAATTTGCCGAGGCGGCGGGCGTGCCGGTTTCTTATTGCTCCGTGGAGGGCGGCAGCGCGCGGCAGCGCTCGTACCGGGTGTATATGCGTTCTGTGGACGGTGTGAATTTTACCGAAACGGGCCGCTGCGGGCGGCGGGAGGGTTCGCTGTGCAACGCAGGCTTTCCCGACGGGCGCATCGTGGGCTTCGACGTGCCGCGCTACAACGATGAGCGCACGGGCTGGAGCGACTGCATCCGCGTGCGGGAGAGCCGGGACGGCGGCAGCACATGGAGGGATGTGCGCCGGCTGCTGGAAGGCACTGCGCCCTACCTGTGGCGCGTGCGCTGTCTGCGGGACGGTACGCTCGTGGTGCTGGCCAGCCTGTACGGAACGCCCTGGGGCCCGGGCAGGGAGCGCGCCACACGCAACACCATGCTGCCCGGCGAGACCTACCAGAGCAAGATACAGCCGTTTTTTCTCACCAGCAGGGATGGCCGCGAGTTCAGCGCGCCGAATTACATCCTGCCCGGTATCGGCGCCCATGAATTTGATTTTGTGGAACTGCCCGACGGACGGCTTCTCTTCATCGCGGGAGACGTGCAGGGCACTCCGGTGGGGCGCCAGTTCGTCACGCCCTCTCCGGACGGCTGGCTGAACGGCACGCTGTACCCCATCTGCACGGGCGCGCCCGGGGACCCGGTGCGTGACCCCCAGGGGGGGTATGTGCCCGAGACCATTGCATGGGACGCACAGCGGGGCTGCATCGTGGGTTACCGGCGCAACAAATGCTTTTCACTCTCCAACGATTACGGTGAAAATTGGACGCGCATCGAGCCGGACGTCCCGTTCGATTTCCTCTACCAGCCCTATCTGCTGGCGCTGGACGGCGGGCGGCTTGGCCTGTATGGCCATGTGGGCGGCGACAACGCTTTCGGCGAGAATGACATGACCATCCAGGCGCAGGTGTTTGCACCGGAGTGCGCCCGCGATATGCCGCGCGCCGCGCAGCTCTCGCTGGAGCGGATGCTTGCGCCGGACGGGAGCGGATATATCAATTCGTTCCGCGCACGCCTGACGGCGGGCGGCCGCCCGCTGGCCGGGCAGGAGGTGGAGTTCCGCTTCAACACCTATTGGAACGAAGACGGCAGTGTAAACACCACGGCGCAGGAGGATGCGCCGGATAAAGAACAGGTATGCACGGACGCGGAAGGCTGGGCTGTTGCTTCGGCAGTGCGCTACAACGGCATCGGAGACATACACCTGGCCTACAATGTGGACGTAGTGTGCCATGGCTCGCAGGATGTGCGCGCCTGCACAGGCCCGATGATGACGATCCTGGCGCTGACGCCGAGGCGTGAGGCTGGTTATCCCTACGACGCTTACTTTGCGGGCGGAACACTGTACCTTGCGCCGCAGTTCCTGCGGGATTTCCCGCAGGCGGAGGAGGCCCTGCGCGGGGCGGCGGGCGGCTCCGGCGTTCTGCCGCAAGGCGCGCTGTGTGAAGAAGCCGTGGAACGGCTTCTGGGGTGCGGCGTGCTGCGGCGCGGGCAGGACGGGGCGCTGCGGTGGATCCACAGCGTGCATGCGCCGCGCCCGCTGGACGACGTGCGGCCCATGGCGAGCGCGGACTGGTATGTCTGACGGCAGAGCCGGTGACTTGGATAAAAAGAAAAAGAGGGGATACAGGATGGACTATGGCGTGACCATTACGCGGGGCGCGGCCCCGTGGCAGATCTTTCAGCAGGGGCCGGACGGTACGGCGTGCATTCGGCTGGAGGGAAAATATCATCTGGTGCATCTGTCGCAGGAGCTGCCGCTGCAATTTTCGGCCGTGCCGCATGCGAAAACGACCGTGAAGGCCCGTGTAGCGCTGGAGAGCACAGGGGAATCCGTCGTTCCGTGGACGGAATGTACGGTGCTGGACAGCGAAAACTGGACGATAACCTTTCCGCGGGTACCGGCGGGCGGGCTGTACCGCATTGAGACGTATATGGATTACGAGGGCTGGGACGGCCTCTCCTGCACACGCGGCGATATGGTGCACAATGTGGGCGTGGGCGATGTGTTCGTCATCGCGGGGCAGAGCAATGCGGCGGGCCGCGCAAAAAACCCGGTAGCGGACGACCCTGAGCTGGGCGTGCACGTGCTGCGCACGAGCGCCCGGTGGGAGCTTGCAACTCATCCGCTGGGCGAGACGACGAGCGCCCTGCACGTCGGCCATTATGAGAACCACAACCCGGGCCACAGCCCGTGGCTGCATTTCGCAAAGCGGCTCAAGCGAGAGCTGGGGTATCCCATCGGCCTTGTTCCATGCGCTTACGGCGGCGCGCCGCTGCGCTGGTGGAACCCGGAGGAAAACGGCGCGCTTTTCACCAATATGCTGGAGATGCTGGCAGATTACGACATCCATCCCAGGGCGGTGCTGTGGTATCAGGGCGAGGCCGAGGGCTACGAGGACAGCGCGCAGACATATCTGGAGCGGTTTGCGGCTTTCGTGCGGCACACACGCGCGGCGCTGGGCCAGCCGGAGCTGCCGTTCCTCACTGTGCAGCTCAACCGCTGCATGGAGGGCCCGAGTGAAAAGCTGGACCGCCAGTGGGGCATGGTGCGTGAGGCGCAGCGCCAGGCGTGGCACACGCTGGAGCATGTGACCGTGGTGCCGGCCGCGGACCTTGCGCTGTATGACTTCATCCACAATGCTTCAGAGGGCAATCTTGTGGTGGGGGAACGGTGCGCCCGCGCCGCGCTGGCCGAATGCTACGGGCGCGATGTGGACTGGATGGCGCCGGAGCCGGAATCCGTGGTTCAGACTGCCCCGGACACGGTGACGGTTCGCTTTTCGCGCATCCGCAACTGGCTCAATCCCTTTGGCGTGCCCGCGGCCCTGCTGCCCTTTGAAGCCGAGGACGCGCAGGGCCTTGCCGCCCCGAAAGCGTATGAGACGGGCACGGACAGCCTGACCATCACTTTTGAACGCCCGCTTGGCGCGGATGCGCGCCTGCATGGCGCATGGCGCATGAACCCGGGCGCGGCCATCCCAAGCGATTGCATGCGCATGCCCATGCTCTCGTTCTACGGCGTGCCCGTAGAACAGGGCTGACTCTTTTTGCCGCGCGCGGCGCGGCCGCATTTCACAGACAGGAGGGCTGCCGCCCTATGAAAAAAGATCCATTTCAATATATTTTCCGCTTCTGCTGCGACCCCGGCTTCAACGATGCCGAGGAGATCCCGGCGCTGCTGCGCTATGTGGACGAGGCGGATATCGACGACGTGGCTGTATTCGCCAACGTGGAGGAGATCAACACCGGCCATATGAGCTTTGACGAGCAGGACGTGTATCTTGCAATGATGCGCAAAATCAGCGCGCTGCTGGCTGAAAAAGGTGTTACGATGTCTGTTAACCAGTGGCACAGCGTCATGCACGCGGACCTTGGCAAAACGCTGCGGCCGGAGCAGAACTTTCGCCCCATGGTGGATGTGGAGGGAAATGAAGCGAAGCTGTGCGTCTGCCCGCTGTGCGGCGAATGGCAGAAATACATCGCCCGGCTGTACGCGCGCTATGCGGAGCTGGAGCCCTCCATCCTTTGGGTGGAGGACGACTTCCGTCTGCATAACCACGAGCCTCTTGCGTGGGGAGGCTGCTTTTGTGACGAGCATATGAAGCTGTACAGCGCCCGCGCGGGCAAGCCGCTGACGCGGGAAGAATTTCTGGCAGGCGTGCTGCGTCCCGGCGAGCCGCATCCTTATCGGAAGATATGGCTGGATGTGAGCCGTGAGACGATGCTCAGCGCCGCCGGAGCCATCGGACAGGCGGTGCGCGCTGCGTCAAAGCAGGCGAAGGTGGGCCTCATGAGCTCGGCTCCGCACATCCACGCCGCCGAGGGGCGCGACTGGCATGCGTTGCTGCACACGCTTGCGGCTGGACGCCCGCCTGTGGACCGTGTGCATCTGCCCGGATATCAGGAAAATTCTCCGTCGAACTATCTGCACGGATTCAATATGGTGTCTATGCTCACCCGTGCAATGCTCCCATCGGAGACCGAGGTATACCCGGAGCTGGAAAACTTTCCGTTCTCATTGTTTTCGAAATCCCGCCGGTTCACGCGTTTCCAGCTGCTGAGCGCACTGCCGCTGGATCTGGCGGGCATCACCATCGACTTGTATGACCTCAACGGCAACGGCATCGTTTGGGAGGATGGCTATCAGCAGATGCTGCACCGTACAAAGCCCTATCTGAATGCCCTGACCCGCAGAGGTGTGTTCAGAGAGGAGCGCCTGGGGGTGCGCGTACTGTACAGCCCCTGTTCTTCGTACACGCTGCACACGCGGGAAGGTTCTTCCATGGAGGAGCTGTATCCGCAGGAGGCGTTTTTTGCCGGCTTGCTGCCCGCCATGGGCGTGCCCTATGCTTACACCGGCAGCCCCGAACTGACGGGTCAGATAGTGGCGGCATCCGGCCAGGTGCTGCGCAATTGGGATGCGGGAACGCTGGCGCGGCTGTTCGCTAATAATTTCGTTATTTTGAACGGAGACGCGGCCTGGACATTGTGCGAAATGGGACTTGGCCGCCTTGCGGGCATTGAGAGCGTGCGCTGGCTGCGCCAAAACGACGGCGGCTACGCTTATGAGCAGGTGACGAACGGCAAGACCTACTGCGGGCGTAAAAACGCACGGGCCTCGGCCATCGTCTCGTGCAGCGACGCGCTGGATGTGACCTATGCGCAGGGCGCACAGGTGAACGAATATACTGCGCTGTACGATTCTTTCCGCCGCCGTACCGCCCACGGCCAGGTGGTGGTGGACGGCCGCGTACTCATCTATCCCTTCGGGAATTTTGAAAGTTCTGTATCCATCCCGCCCATGCTGCTGAACAGCATGCGCCAGGCTGTGCTGCACGACGTGCTGCGCACAGCGGGCGCGCCGTTTCCGCTGGTGTGCGGCGCGCCGTATCTGGAGCCGTACTGCTTTGTACGGGACGGGGGATTGGATGTCTACCTTGTAAACGGCAGCACGGATGATGCCGACGCTGTGGAGCTGGCGTTTTCTGCGGGAACTGCGCCGGAAAGCGCGGAGGTCTGGCGTTCGCACGTAGAACAGGCCGCGCCGCAGGCCGCTGTGTGTGAAGCGGCGGGAACAGGCGTTCGGGTGCCGGTAGATGTGCCCAGCATGGAAGCTGTTCTGCTGCGCATGCCCGCGCCGGGGGCGGAAGGGGAGACCCCGGCATGAGCAAAAAAATAAGGGCATTTATTGGCTATCTGAAGGTGCTGGTGAACGGCGAGACGCTGGGCGGCGGATTTTACCGTTTTTTGTCGGTGCATGCGTGTTTTCTGGTATTTTACGGCCTGCCCCATGTATTTATCAATACGATGCTGTTGGGGCAGACGGGCGACGTAAAGGTCGTGGTGATGTATAACGCTACGTTTTTCCTGGGCAGCGCGGCGGCCATGCTGCTGGCGGCAGGGCTTTTGCAGCGCACGGATTCCGGCGTGACGGCGGTGCTGGGTATTTTGGGCTACAATGTGCTGTATCTGCTGCTGATCGTGCTGGGGGACAACGCCTCGCGCTGGCACTTGTGGCTTGGGCTTCTGGCGGGTCTTGCGGACGGCTGCTACTGGCTGAGCTACGGCCATCTGCTGTCGGATTCCACAGACCTTTCCAACCGGGACAGCGGCCTTGCCATTGTGAACATCTGTGCCAACGTCGTCAACCTCACCATCCCGCTGCTGGCGGGTTTCATCATCGACGCAGTGGGCGGTACGCGGGGCTATATGGCGGTGTTCGGGCTGTCGTTTGCCGTGTCCGCCGTCACCTGTGCGCTGGCGCTGCGGCTGCCCAAGCGCCGTATGGCGGGCGCGCATAAGGTGGACTATCCCCGCACGCTGCGCGCCATTGGACGCAACCGGCATCTGCTGTACAGCCTGGCTGCGCAGGGCTGCAAAGGGGTGAGAGAAGGTGCGTTCACGTTCATCCTCAGTATCGTTTTGTACCAGATGGTGAAAAATGAGCTGCTGGTGGGCTTCAATACCTTCCTTTCAGCCGCGGCGGCCATCGCTTCCTACGTCATCGCCAGCCGCATCCTTTCACTGGCGAACCGGGTGCGGTATATGGGTATCGCGGTAGCGGTGCTCACAGGCATTGCCGCACTTTGCATCTTGCATCTCAGCCCGATGACGGTTATTCTATATACAGTGGTCAATTCGTTTTTTGCGGGCTTTCTGGAGAATTCCACATACAGCACTTTTCTGGATATGATGCAGCTGGTGCCCGAGATGGACGACCACCGGCCCGAGCTGCTGGCTGTCAACGATACCGTTCTGGAGCTTGGGCGCTGTGTGGGACTTTCTATCATCATCGTTATGAACGTATATGTGGGCGAGGATGTGGGCGTGCAGGTGTGGAGCCTGCTTGTGCTGACGCTCACCCAGGTGGGCACGGTGCTGCTGTGCCGCGGGGCCATGCGCTCCGCGAAGCAGGCCGCGCCGGGGGCTTGAACGCGGGCGTTTTTCCGCATAAACAAAAACATATTTGCCAAAAACGGAAGAGCCGTTGGCCGCAAAGCACTTTCCGTTGTTAAAAAACTGCGGAAAGAAAACCCTGCCGGCCCGGCAACGCAAAGAAATTCAGGGCGGCTGCTGCCCCAGCAAGCTTCCCATTGTTAAAAAAGGAGAAATATGATGCAGGCAAAGATCATAGACAGAAAGTGGGTCGTCGAGTGGTTCGACGAGCGCCAGTGCTATCATATGCCCAGCCTGACGCTGGCGGACAACGGCAATCTGCTGGCCGTATGGAACGGTGGCTTTTTGCAGTGGAACGGCGACCCCATGGGCCGCGACGCCAAAGACTGGGTGTCTGTGCTGGAGCCGGGCGCAAAAGAATGGTCGAACCCGGACGCCGTGGGCTGTGACATCCGTTATTGCTGCCATGACCCGGTGTTTCTCAAAAACAAAAAGGGGGAGATCATTCTCCTGTTCGCAAAATTTCTGGACACCGAGGTGAACTTCACCACCTGGTGCAACGGCCGGGACGAGCTGTGGACACGCAAAACGAAGGACGGCGGCCGCACATGGGAGCCGGCGCAGCCCGCGGGCATCCAGAGCGGCCACGCCTCCAACGACAGCGTCCTGCTGGATGACGGCACCATCGTGTTCGCCTCCACAAGCAGTGAGCTTCCGGATAAATACTTCGGCGCAGTTCGCATCTATCTTTCCCACGACGACGGCGAGACATGGGAAAAAGGCCCCATCCTCTCTGCGGACGACGGCAATCTCATTCGGGAGCCGGCGCTTTGCCTTCGGCCGGACGGCACCATCCGTATGTTCACGCGTACCTGTCCGGGCAGTACGGGCTGGGGCGCGGGCGTGAAATCACTGGTGTCGTATACAGCCGAAAGCCGGGACGGCGGCAAAACCTGGACGCAGCCTGTGCCCACAACCATCCTCAATAACGAATCGAAGATCGATGTCATCAGCTGGGACAAAGACACCATCCTGATGGCCTACAACGACACGCCTGTGGCAGACTGGCACGAGCGCAGCCCTCTGACGCTGGCCTATTCGAAGGATGAGGGAAAAACCTGGAAAAACCTTATCGAACTGGCCGCCGCGCCGGGAAATAAATGCCAGCCCGCCATGTGCAGGGACAGGGACGGCCGTCTGAATGTGGTATATATGAACCGGCATACGGCCATTGAACACCTGGTGCTGGAGATCAAGGAGTAAAAACAGAAAGCGCGGCACGCTGTGCCGCGCTTTGTGTGGTTCACGCGGGCCCCGCGCCCGCGGATGCCGCCGGAAAAATTGTGGATTTTGCGGAGGGGAAACGCATGGCACAGGGACAGGCCGCCGCGCCGCCGGGCGCGGCGGAAACGCAGGACGGCGCGCTTTTGGCGTGCATTCTGGACATGGGTGAACTGCTCTTGACCAGCGGTGCCGAGGTGATGCGCGTGGAGGATACCCTCACCCGGTTGTGTATGGTGTATGGTTTTGCGCAGGCGGACGTTTTTACCATCACGTCCAGCATCGTGCTGACGGTGCGCACACCGGAGGGGCGCGCACTTACACAAACGCGGCGCATCCGCGCGCGGGATACGGACCTGGGCCGTGTGGAACGGGTGAACGCGCTCTCGCGCAGACTGTGCGCAGGCCCGCTGCCGCCGGAAAAATTCCGGCAGGCGGTGGAGGAGGTACGCAATGCCCCGGCTTACCCGGACGCCGCCCAGTGCGCCATGTACGCCGTTATCTCAGCGGCGTTCTCCGTCTTTTTCGGCGGCACGTTACGCGACGCTGCGACGGCGGCCGTTTCGGGCATGCTGCTGTTCGGCGCGCTGCGCTTTTGCCAGCGGCTGCGGCTCAACGGTATTTTGCAGAGTATGCTGGCCAGCGCGCTGGCAGCACTGGCCGTCATGCTGATGGTGGGCTTCGGCCTGGGCCAGAACCCGGATAAGATCATCATCGGCAACATCATGCTGCTCATTCCGGGCATTGCGCTGACGACCTCGCTGCGGGACATGATCAACGGCGATACCATTTCCGGCCTTCTGGGACTGAGCGAGGCCGTGCTCAAGGCTCTGGCCATTGCCATCGGCTTTGCAGCCGTGCTGATGCGGATGGGGGGATGAAAATGGCTTGGTATTTTGTACAGACGCTTATGGGCTGCATCGGTTCGGTTGGGTTTGCCGTGCTGTTCAATATCCGCGGGCGCAAGCTGCTGCTGGCCGCCGGAGGCGGCGCGTTGGCGTGGGCGGTGTATCTGGCCTGCACCTGTAACGGCCTGGATATTTTTGCGGGCCTGTTTTTCGCCACGCTGGCGGCGGCGTTGGCCAGCGAGCTGCTGGCGCGCGCCGTCAAGGCGCCGGTCATCATGCTGCTGGTTCCCATGCTCATTCCGCTGATTCCAGGCGGCGACCTATATTATATGATGAGCTTTCTTGTGCGCGGGCAGTATGAGGCGTTCGGCCAGTATGCCCAGCGGGTGCTCACCGAGGCCGGTGCAATTGCGTTGGGCATTATCTGTGTGGCGTCGCTCATGAATATCATCGCGGGCCTGCGTGTGCGGGCGCGGGGCGGCAAATAGAGCGCTTCAGGGTGTGCCGCGGCTTGAAAAAACCATCCGTATCCTGTATGATAAAAGGTATATTCCGCATGAGATACAAGCATGCAGGAAGGGAGAATGCAATGAAGATCATGGCAGTGGATTACGGCGATGCCCGAACGGGCCTTGCTGTGTGTGACCGCACCGAGTTCCTGGCCAGCCCCATCGGCATCATCGAGGAGAAGAGCCTGGCCAAGGTGGCGGAAAAAATCGTGTACGCCAGCCGCGAATATGAGGTGGGGATGATCGTCATCGGCCTGCCGAAAAACATGGACGGCAGTGAGGGCCCGCGCGCCCAGAAGAGCCATAAGCTGGCCGATACGCTGCGGGCCATTGTGCCCATTCCCGTGGAGCTGTGGGACGAGCGGCAGACGACCGTAAGCGCGGCGAACATCCTTTCGGAAAACGGCACTTACGGCAAAAAGCGTAAGGATGTGCTGGACGCGGTGGCGGCGACGGTGATTTTGGAAAGTTACATGGCGTACCGCCGCAATACGGGCAAATATCTCCGTTCTCTGCATCTTCATCGGATGGGGTCAGGGAATTTCGCACCGACTCGACAAACACCGCATACCCATCCGCTTCTTCCGGGAGTTCCCCGACAGAGGCGGACAACTGCTCAAACACCTTATTAAACAGCGTGGCGGCTTCGGATTTTGTCAAGGCGTTTTTAATACCGGCATCTGCACAAAACTCATCCGTTGACAATGCGGCTTTGAAAGCCTCGTATGCTGCCGAAATTACAGATGCACCATAGGTCTTCTTAAACTCTTCGACCGATGAGCGCAGATGTTCCTTTGCGGCGGAAAACGGCGACATAACTGTCGGATTTTCAAAAGCACGCTGTTCGTAATCGCTCATTGATAATAAAGCGTCAAAGCTATCCAATCCCTGTCTGAACTGCTCACTCATACCCAGCACAAGAATCAGGTTGTTTGCGGCTTTCCTCAATTCCTTTTCTTCCGTTATCATAATAAATTCCTCCTTATTTCGTCAGATGTTCACGGAAGAAGTATTTGCGCCGGCAGCAGAAAAGGCAAGTATTTTATTCGCCTTGGGTTGTTTCACTATCTGTGCTTTCCGTTGTTACTTCATCGGAGCTCTCGTCGGATGTATTCTCCGTCTGCTCCGGCTCGCTGCTGTGGTTCGGGAAAATAATGTTGCCGTCCTTATCAACCTCCTGCCAACCGTATGTCCCGTCACTGAACTTTACAAGCCAATAATAATGAATGCCGTCCTCCTGCTCCGAGTAATAGACATCCGTATAATTGTCTACAAGCTTGTACCCCGCCGGTATTTCCACGCCGGAGGGCAGCGTATGCTCAGCCGGGGGAATGTAGATCTGTTCCCCTGACTGTGGAAGCGTCAGATACACAATAAAACAAATGACGATCAAGGCTATAAGTGCAATTCCGAGTATTTTTTCGAGCTTCATTTTTCCTCCTATTCTCCGCCAAGTGCAATCAAAGCAAGCAGAGCCTCACGGTCTTCATCCGTTTCGCCGTGCTCTTCCTCATTGACCTGCGGTTTCGGCTCCTCATAAACGCTCGGCTTTGGAACCTCCCGTTCGTTATTTGCTTTCGGTCTGGACTTGGCGGCAGGCTCTGCAAAACCGAAAAGCGCTTTCCCGTTTGCGGTCATTTGAGAGTGCAGGTGCTTGCGGATAATGCTTTTGATTTTCGAATTTCGCCTGTATACCGGTATTGAAGTAATAAATTCGATGATATCGGTATCATCGATCAGCATATAAACATCGCAAGGCGTGTCATCAGCGGATATCTTGTCGAACACAGGCAAAACAGCAATCTCTCCGCACGCTTCCGCTTTGAGTATCTGGCTGACATAACTCGTGAGCATATTGCACCTGATAGAATGTCTCCATCTGCACAAATCACGATCCGTTTCATTCAGGCGAAGATGCACTCTCAATCCCTTTCCCATTATCTGCTGCGGGAAACGAGCAGATTATAATAACCGGTCACATTTGCTCTCGAAGCTGTTTTCGCATCCCCTGCCAAGGAGATATCAAGCGCCTGTGTTTCTTTGTAATACTCTCGGATATACTTTTCCCATGCGACTCCGGTTCCGCCTGTCAGAAGAATAACATCCACATTCATCATGCTGTTATACGCCGTATTCAATTCATCAAGGAGCTCCACACATACAGCCTTCAGATTGCGGTAAAAGTCCTTTGTGAAATCATACGGGATTTTCTTGGAACCGTAATGGACAACGCCCGTTTCAAAGGCCTTTTCAAGGCTGTAAACGGATATATCCGCACGATTGCCGCTGGCTTCAAGTATGTTATCGCAGGTTCTTT
>ERZ827520.415-NODE-415-length-69294-cov-5.170800_pt1 | contig 69294 bp, 82 predicted proteins | sample MGYA00519581_ERZ827520 | MGnify/ENA primary metagenome ERZ827520 (study PRJEB31778, sample SAMEA3449339) | human gut metagenome | biome: human gut; feature: human-associated habitat; material: faeces | place: United Kingdom | collected 2010/2012 ... | reverse complement strand
TTTTTAAGATCATATCAAGCGTGGGGTTCTGTGTCCCACTTTCCAGGCGGTTGATCCCGGAACGCTGGATTCCCAGCCGCCTTGCCAGTTCTGCCTGGGAAATGCCCTGTTCCAGACGGGCCTCCACAAGCTGGGATATGATTTTCTGCCGTTTGCGCAGTTCATCCATACTCTCACCTCACTGCTTTAATGTTAACATATATGATAACAATTTGCAAGAGGGAGAATCTGTCGAAGCTGCAAAACCGGCACTCACCGCTCCGGCTCTTTGCCGTGGCTGCCCCGAATGGGAATCCCCAGCCGGTGACACAGAAAATCATTCACATCCTTTCCACGGGGCGGCGGTTTGTTCTCCACCCGGTAGCCCTCCGGCATGACAGCCATGATCGCCTTGGCCGCCAGCCGGCCAGCGGTGTCATTGTCCAGATGGAGATAGACCGTTTTCACATGGGGGTGGTCCTCCAAAAACTGGGTAAGGGCCACCGGCAGCTTGCTTTCCTCGATCTTTTTCTTCGGCTGGTACACCCCGGCCAGGGACAACAGATTGTGCCGCCGCCAGTCGATCCCGTCCAGCTTGCAGAGCGTGGCGTAGGACATGACATCAATGGCGCACTCGCACAGATGGACCGCCGGATTCTCCACGCAGGCGGGTAGGACAAAGGAAAAGTGCTTATCACTGCCACTTAAATCCCCGTGGAACCGGGCTTCACTGATTCCCCGCAGGCAGCCGAACCGCGCCTTGCCATCCTTGTCAAAGCCCACAAAAACTACGTTGCTGTGACCCTTGTTCCGGCTCTCATAAATCCGCCCGGTCTGGACGCAGTAGTCCAAAATCTCCTGGTCAATGCCCCGGCCCTTGAGATAGGCAATCATCGCCCGGTTATCCGGGGCGGCCTGGGGCAGAAGCAGGTGCTTGGGCTTTTCCTCTTTCGGCGCTGGCACAAAGGAAGGCGGCGGGATGGCCGCCCTGCCGGAGATGGTTTCCATGGCCTCCAGAAAGGAATAGCCGTTGACCTTGATGAGATAGTCCAGCGCGCTGTAACCGCCGATCCCACGGGAAAACCAGCACCATTTGCCGTTGGAAATCCGCAGGCTGTCATGGGTCCTGGTGCAGTAGACGTTGCCGGACACATGGACCAGCTCCTGGGGTTCGCAGGTCTGCAGGTAGGTGAGCAGGTCCACCTGCCTTGCCCGTTCGATGGCTTCTGAATCGTAAAAAGGCATAAAAAAATACAGCCCCCTTCACATAGCCGTAGATTAGCCGCCCCATGTGGGGGTAGCTGACTATGTAAAGGGGGCAGTACTCTTTTCAGATATGGAAAAAGCCGACTGGATTGCTCCAATCGGCCCTTTTCTGCATATGCTTTTGCAATTTATATGCAGATATGAATGGGGAATGTGCAGTTTTAAGCCATAGCTGGTTTCCTTGCCTCGATATAGAGGTCGATGTCCTCCACAATATAATTGGCCCCGGTGGTGTGCAGGGCTTCAAAGCAGGAATACACATAGTCCCACACGCGGTAACGGGTAAAGAGTTCCGCCACCTGCCTGCCTGTCAAGTGCTTGGCGTTTTTGTAGGTTTCCACGCAATAAATGAGAAAATCTCCTTGCCTGCTCATATTCATACCTCCTCTGGTATCTCAAAGTTTCCCGTCTTTTTTTCCTCATCATACATATTAAATAGGGTAAGCGGGCTGAAATGCCACAGCTTGGTGTCCTCCTGTTCCAATAAAGAATATACCTTGGATTCATAGAATTCTCTGGATGCAGCCATTTCATCTACAGGGTAATTCTCACAAATCAACTGAACAACCTGGGGAACCAGTAAAGTCAAAATCGCTTCAAATTTTTTATCCGCCATCAAAATTCCTCCTCCGGCACGGTGCCGGCAAACCGCAGGTAGGACAGAGCCTTTTCCGTTGTCAGCACCAACTGATTATATAGCTTCTTGATTTTGAGCTGCTCCAGGGTCTGTTCCTTAGTCAATACGCCAGCGGTATAGAGGGTAAATGTGCGGTACACATCATCATTGGCAACCGGCCCAAAGATAAAATCATAGGCTTCACCCTCATAATTACCGGATCGATTATCTGATACAAAATCCAGCCACGCTTCTCCCGGCTCGTCAAAACGCAGGATAGAGCACTCTGAAAAAGCGATATTCTCGTCAATCTCATAAATGCTGACTGCCCTATGGCCGTTCTTCCGGCGCTTCGTCACCTTATCGGCAAAGCTGATTGCCTGAACCTTATTGGTTGTGGTATAAAAACCAAATCCAAAATCTAAAAAGCGATTCTGCTGGATCAGCTTTGGTTCCGATACAACCAAATTGCTGCCATGATATAAAATCATAATTGTCCCTCCAATGCTTTCTCGGCAATCGCACGTTCCTCCTGCAAAGACCGGATCATCGTTTCGATATGCCTGCGTTTTTCCACTTGCTCTCGAACTGCGTCCACATCCTTTTGGGGGATGTACCTTGAGATCACCTTTTTCCCCTCACGGTACTTCAAATAAAAATATGTGGATTGCTTGACCTTCTTTTCCGAAATGGTGCCTTTGGGGAGCGTCCCCAGTTCCTCTTGGTATTTTGACAGCATACGGTCAATGCGTTCTTTCTCTTGCAAGATGGTACTCAAAATCAAATTCAACCTCATCACCCACCTTTATTATACACAACAAAAACAAGAAAATCAATGTCAGGTTGTGTATTCCAGCGAGACCTATTTCTTATTTCTGAATCGTAAAAAGGCATAAAATGCAGCCCTTCAGGACTTCAAAATTTTCACCTTTTCGGGAAGCAAACAGAAAAGTGAATTTTTGTAGATTTTTCAAGGGTTCACGCCGTTTTTCCGCTGTCCAAAAATTGTCAGTACATCCGCCGATTGTTTACGCAATTTTACGCAAGTTCACGGCCTTTTGGCGTAAGTTGTGGCGTAAATTTTGTGCCCATATCAGAGGTTGGCCGCAACCTGTTCAAACGCCTTTTCGACGGACTCATAGTTGCTGTGGGTGTAGACATCCAAGGTGACGCTTGCGTTAGAGTGTCCCATGAGGTATTGCAGGCTTTTCACATCCAAACCGGCTTGCTGCGCGTTGGTGCAAAAGGTGTGCCGCAAAACATGGGGCGTTACTTTGGGGAGTGTGTTGCCAAATAGCTCGACATACTTTCTCTGCATGCCTCTCATGTAGTTCTGCAAGTGCATACCCACTTTGGGCTTTCCATCTTTGTCCAGAAAGACAAACCCGGTGTATCCGTCAACCAGCATTTCCACCTTGGGAGACCCCCTGTCACGCAGTACCCGACGGAACGCCATATACACGCTGTCCGTCATGGGAATACAGCGAATGCCGCTCTTTGTCTTGGGTTCCGTGATGAAGTACGGTTTTTCGGCAGTTCGGCAAAGTTGGTGCCTGACATAGATACAGCGCCTCTCAAAATCAATGTCTGGACGAGTGAGGCCATACAATTCACTGACCCGTAGGCCAGTTCCCAGCAGAATCACAATATCGTCATAGTAATTGTCGTTGCCGTAATCCCGGATGAACTGCAAATACTTTTTCTGCTGCTCTTTTGTCAGAGCGTCACGAACAAAAGCGTCATTCGGAACAACTTCGGCCAACTTAAATTTGAACGGGTTTTTGCGGATTATGTCATCATCCACAGCCATTTCAAAGGCTGGCCGAACAACGCTCTGCAACACACTGATGGTGTTCTGCTTGATCCCACTGTCATGCAGGTCCACGAACCAGCCTTTTGCGTCAGACAACTTCACTGTCCTGATCTTGAGCTGTCCAAATGGGGCGGCATGGACGCGGTTGACGGCGGAGCTATAAGCCCGCATGGAATTTTGTTTAAGTCCCCGTTTCAATTTGATGTAACGGTCCACTAATTCCGCAACTGTGATCTCTCCCGCTGCATAGTCCACACCGTCAGCCAAGTCCCGCTGAATATCGCTCTCTTTCCGGCGCAACTCGGCCAATGTCTTTGCATAGATGCAACGCCGCTTTTTATGAATGTCTGTATATCTGTAATCATAGGTGCCGTTTTTCCGCTGGCTTTCGCCGTCTTTCAGAACACGGCCCTTATTGTCTCTGCGCTTTTCACTCAAGACCTATCTCTCCTTCCTAAAAAAGCGCAGATAGGGTATGGTTAATTATACCACACCGAACCTGCGCTTTCCACTATATTGAGTAGGCCGCCTCTAAAAATTTTTCAAAGGCTTTTCGCTTAATCATGCGCTTGCTGCCATTCCAAAGGACAAAGGGGCAGTTGTCCTCATTGGTCATTTCTCGCAGTTTGTTGATGCCAATTCCAAAATAGGCGGCGGCCTCCTCCATGCTTAAATTTGCCTTTTCCCAAATGGGAACAACATCAGAACGGGCCATGTAGTTACCCCCGCTATTGCTATCATACTGTTTTTCTGGGTTTATGGGGTGAAGTGGAGCATGGCGGCGAGGAGCCTGCCCTGCATCTCGGTCTTCATCTGCGTGTCCACGCCGTATTCGGTGTGCCCGCCCTCATCGACGAAGGCGTGGGTGCACAGCCCGTCGATGGCGGAGTCGAAGTGTTCCAGCACCTCCTCGGCGGCAACGGGGTCCCCGTGGGTGGCGGCGACCACGGTTTCGTAGGTCATTGCCCGCACCTCCCTTCCAGCAGGCCGCGCAGGAGCCGCAGCGCGGCGTTCCGGCGGAACTGGACCGTGGACCGGGGGATGCCGAGATGGGTGCCGATCCTGCCGTCAGGCCATTCGGCGAAGTAATGGAGCAGGACGATGGCCTGTCCGTCCGCGTCCAAGGCCCGGATGGCGTCGGCCATGTCCGGATCGGCCACCGTCACGCCCACGCCGCCTACGTCGAACAGCGACTCGAAGCAGTGCCCGCAGGCGGGGCATGTGAGCCGGTTCAGCTCGCTCTCACGCATGTCGCAGAACAGGCGGACGCGCTTGGCCCGGCGCTCCTGCCTTCGGGCGATGTCCTTCCTCGCGTTGAGCAGGGACTTCCAGCAGTAGGTGCAGAACATCCGCACCGTGGCCTCCTGTTCCTCCTTGCTTTTTTCATAGTTTGCTATCATGGCAGTTTGCCTCCTTTCTATCTTTCATCGTAAGACACGAAAGGAAGGGGGCTGCCTGCCAAGAAAAGAGGCGGTAAACGGCGGTTTAGCGCCGGATTCAGTCTTTTTCCCGGATGCCCAGCCGTTCCTCCATGGAGCGGCGCATGAGCGCGGCCTTGGAGCGGCGGCGGGAGGCTCCGGTGAACTCGATGGGATAGCAGCGTTCGGTGATCCGGTCGAAGATGCGCTGCCATGGGCTTGAGGCGGATGGCTGGTAGATGTCCTTGAGGGGAATGTTGGTGGTGATGACCATGGGCTTGCCGGACCGGTAGCGCCCGTCGATGACGTTGTACACATGGCCCAGCATGTATTCGGTGCAGCGTTCCGCGCCAAGGTCCTCGATGAGCAGCAGGTCTCGATTCAGGATGCGGTCGAGATTGGCGCGGCGGTCCGCGAAGGAGGATTCCATCAGCGAGGCGATGCCCGCAATGTCGGTCTGGTAGGCGGAGAAGCCGAGGTCGATGACGGCGTTGGCGATGCAGGAGGCCATGAAGGTCTTGCCAGTGCCCACACCGCCCCACAGGAGCAGCCCGCCGGGATCGGACGGATCGAAGGTCTCCGCGTAGCGCTTGCACAGCTCCGACTGGCGCGGGGTGCGCCCGTCATCCGTGGCGAAGGTGCAGTCCCGGAGGAAGGGGCTGCCGTGGAAGCAGGCGTCCCGGAGCCGCTTGGCCCGTTCCGCCGCCTTCCTGAGCCGTTCCTGCTCCTCCCGCTCCCTCTGCTCCCGCAGATCGCATTCGCACAGGACTCGCACGATGCGCTCCTTCCCGCCGAACAGGTCCATAGCAGGCAGCCTCCGCTCCTTGGGCTGGCCGCAGCGCCCGCAGACCAGCAGGCCGGTTTCGTCCCGGTGGTCCTCCCCCGGCACAACATGCTGCTGTTTCTCCTCCATGTGATCCACTCCTTTCCAAGTCAGTAGAGGCCCGCGTCGAGCATGTCCTGCGCCACGCTGCGGTCCACCTTGTTGTCCTTCATGATCTGCTCCACCGTGGGCACCTCACGCCCAAGGTCGGGTGCTGGGGCCATGGATGGCGCTGGCAGTTCGTGCTTGGCCCATGTGCGGGCCATGCGCTGCCAGTCGTCCAACGGCTTGCCCGTCTTCGTGGCCCAGCCGTGCCGCTCGAACCAGTCGAAGAACCGCTGCGGGTCGATGGGCAGGCGCTCCGCGTGGATGAAGGCCGTGACCTCCTCCAATGAGGGCCGTACCGCCCGTTTTGATGGGTGCCCATTCTTTTTGTCCCCAGCTGTAGCTGTAGATGTATTATCTATATCTATATCTAATTCTTCATCTTTACCGGGATTTTGGGCACCCTCCCGGAGGCCAGTGTTTCCAAGGGTTTCCGGGGTGCCCACAGGGGTGCCCGTCCGGGTGCCCATGGGCAGGGGTGGGCAGCCCATTTGGGCACCCAAGTGGGCACCTTTTTGGGCAGGGGTGGACACCCCTGTCTGGGCATCCCCGCCGTCGGGCAACGCCCGGCAGGTCTTGAGGTAGCGTTGGACGGAACTGCGGGGCACGCCCGTCTCACGCGCGATCTGCACCTGCGAGGCGTCCGGGTGCGCGGCAACGTATTCGTGGACCACCTGCTCCCGGCTTTTCTTCGGCTGGGCGGCTTCCAGCCGCTTGGCCTCCCTGCGGGCCTCAAGCCTGCGCAGACGCTCCTCGTCCACGATCCGGTCCCAGTCCGATATGACGTAGACGCCATCCACCGCCTCGATCATGCCGAGCTGTTCGTAGGTGCGCAGGGCGAGGCGCACGGTGGTCAGGGATTCGTTCACGATGCCCGCGATGATCTCCTCGTTCAGGGGCATCTCGGCCTCCTTGCGTCCTGTGCGCAGCACGAACCTGCCGCCGGTGTTCTGCCCGCCCACGAGGGCGACCAGCTTGAACCAAATGGCGATCATGGTGTTGGACTCCGGCATGGTCTCGATGACCTTCACACGGGGGTCATCGAAGAAATCGAGATGGAATTTCACCCATGTGAGCTTCATCGTGCGGCCCCTTCCGTCTCCGAAGGGACCGCGCCGAACCGGTCGAGTACCGACAGGGCGTAGTGGGTGGCCTGCGGCGGGTTGTGGGTGATCCGGCACAGCTCCTCCTCGGTGAGCGTCCTGCCGTCCTCGCAGCGGAGGAGATAGGCACCATCCGCATCCATGTCCATCGCCCGGACCCGGAGGAACAGGAACCGTATCCACAGGCAGATGATCGTGTCCCCCGAGGGCATCGCCTCGATGACCTTCACGCGGGCGTCATCGAAGAAGTCCAACGGGAAACGGACGCAGTATTCCTCGTCCTTCATGTTCCGCTCCTTTCCTGCCATCACAACAGAAACCTATATTGCTATCTTTCTACATTACTTCATGGGGTGGATGGCAAGGCCCCGGAAACGACACGCCGGATGCCGCGACTCCTGCCAAAGGCCGGTGAACCACGGGATAAACCGTTGTATGATGGAGGCGTCCTTTCTTTTGGATTGGGTTCCAACTCAAAAAGGATCGAAGCCCACCGATGCTTCCGCGCCGGTGGGCTTCGTCCCCCTCGTATTCAAGCTCAGTTCCACCCCTGCTGGGGCTGCCATGACTCCCCCTGCGGGGACCACGGCGTGTCCTGAGTTTCATTGTCATTGCCGTCAGCCGTCACGGAATCCGTGGTGGGGATGTCCGAACCGCCATCATTCGTGGCGGAAACCTCCGCCTCCGTCGGCCCGACGGCGGGCGCATCCTCCTGCGGGGCGTCAACCTCCGCCTGCTGCGTCTCCTGCTTCGCCTCCGCGGCCTGTCCGCGACGGAAGGCGATCAGCGCGTCATGCGCCTCCTCGGGGGTGCGCTCCGGGCCGACGAGCAGGGTCTGCATCTCCCCGGCGTGATCCACCAGCCATTCCCGCAGCGCTTCGAGGTCGAGCCGGGTCCAGTCGCAGCCGGTCACCGTGAGCACGGTTTCGCCCAGCGCATGTGCGAGGTCGGTGCGCCATTCGCGGGCCTGCTTCTGCTCCCGCGCCAAAGCCTCCCTCTTGTCGAGCTTGGCCTGTTTGAGCTGTTCCTTCAGTTCGGCGATGTACTCTTCCAATTCGCCGCTGGACTTCATCTTCGTTGGCTTCATGGGCATGTCCTTTCGTGTAACGGTTATCGGTACCCATTTTGTCACAAGCCATGCACAGGCACCGCCAAACAGCGGTGTCCTTTGGATACCGGTGCCGGTAAAATGGAAACGGCGGAGTCACCGTTGCCACACGAAAGGAGACGGAAATGAGTGCATTCAATCCCGCAGGACTGGTAACAGAATACGGCCAACTGGATACTTTGCTGACGGACGGTCAGACGCCCGGCAGCCATACGGATGACCTGTTCCTCAACATGCTCGACCAATACGATCAGGCGACCGGAAGCGACGGCTACTTCGACCACGACGGCATGGTGGACGAGCTGCTGGACGCCCTCAACCGGCGGCTGAACCCCATCGGACTGGAAGCAAGCCGCAGCGGCGTGGTGTACTGCAACGTGATGGGCGCTCCCGACCTGCACGAGGTGGTCGGCGCGGTGGAGGCGTTCATGGAACAGGACTGGGACCGCATCACCCAAAATCATGATGCCAGCAACCGCCCGGAGCTTCGGGACCTGTGGTACGACTACGCACCGCTCGAAGGCATCGACCAAAACGGTGTTCGGCACATCATAAGCCACGATCAGGTCACGCTTGACGAAACCGGCGGATTCACCGTGCATGACGACGACGGCAACGCCGTCACCTACAACTGGTACCGGTTCACCGTGGACGTATCCGATGATTTCAAGAATCCGGAGCATGTGCATTACGACTTCACACCCGAGGAGATGGCCGCGTTCGTCACTGGCGAGTTCGTGAATCCGGATCATGCAGCCCGTGAGGTCGCCGCCCGCAGCGTTCACCAGCATCCGGTTGATGTAGAGGTGTCCGCGTTTGTCACCGGAGAGTACGCATACCGCCTTTCCTATGACGAGGTGACGAACGGACTGTCCGAGGAGGAGAACCCCTACACGGGCCTGCCCGAGGCGGCTCCCACCGGTGAGGGGTTCCACACCATGGTCCGGCTTGAACGCTTCGATCCCGAATCATGGGAATGGGACGAGATCGACTCGGAAAGCGTGGACGGCCCGGATGCCGAGGCGTCCGCACCCTACGATGACGCCGAACGGCGCATCATCGCCCGCAACGGGCTTGAAGACCGGCGCATCGAGGTCGTAGCCCCATGGGGTTCCCACACCATCGAACCGGAGCCTTCTCCCGCCGCATCGGAGAAATTCGTGAGCCTCAACGCTGAGGCCAAGACCATGCGCGACGCCTCACAGGCCCTCGACGGCCATGACGCGGCGGCCAACGAACGACCGCTGGATCGATGAACGCTTCGGATTACGCCAACACCTCCGGCAGCTTCGGATGCCGGGGGTGCTTTGCAATCAAGGAAAGGAGTATGGATGACGCCTGCTGAGAACAAGGCCCTGCGGGAAAGCATGGGCCTGACCCTGAAATGGCTGGCGGAACGGTGGGGCGTGACGGTGCAGAGCGTGAAGCGCTGGGAGGGCAGCCGCACCCCGCCACCGCAGATCGCCAAGGACATGCTGGACCTCAAAAGGAAGTTCGACGCCGACGTGCAGAGACTCGTGGAGAACGGTGGCGAGGTCGTGGAGGTGCCCCGGCGTGATCGGGACTGCACCGGCTCCGAGCAGTCCGCCGCATGGGCGCGGGCCGTGGCCCAGCGTGCCAAGGAACGGCGCGGCCTCACCATGGAGTTCCGGGATGCCAACGATACGGAAAAACAGTAATAAAGCAATCCACAAAAAAGGTAAAATGGTTTGATAGTATCGACCGGAACAGCCGGTTTACGTCGTGGCCGAGGTGTGGATCAAACCCGATGGGAAAGCCCTGCGCGCTTCGCGCTCCGGTCTGCTTTCCCTCGGGCCTAAACCGGGGCCGATCCTCCCGTGGTGTGAACGGCAGGGCTGGTCAGGCAGGCGGACACGCCGGAGGACACACATAGCTACCTCCCCACATTCCCATCTTCCTGTTATGATAGAATGATAGTAAACGGGAAAGGAGCGGAAACGATGGACCGACTGCGGAAATTTGAAAGCAGGATCAGGGATGCGCTTCAATCCCTCCGGGGGCGGATAGACCGTAGCCTGTTCGACGCCACGAAGGGCCTCGCCGCCAGTCAATACAGGATTCTGACCATGATCTCCTCGATACCGCCGGTGGCGATGTATCTGGTCCTCGGCATATCCCTCGTGGCGTATCTGGTTCTGGGATACGAATAAAGCAAAATGTCATTACATCTTGCTATCATGATAGCATTCCATAGATCGATAAGGAAAGGAACCAAGATGACGGACAAGAACGTGATCGGGGACACCGCCCCGGAGGCGGACATCCCCGAGGACACCGCCAAGGCTGCCGACGGCACCGGCTGGAAGCAGTGGAGTCTGATAAAACGGTTCAGGTTCGTCTGGAACGGCAAATTCATCATGTCCGGCGCGGACGAGTGGAGGAACGCTGGCTGGCGGAGGCGGAGTTGGATCATCGCGAAGGCCACGGTGTATCTAGCGTTTCTCTATTTCACGATCGGAGCCATCGTGGATGCGGTGGCGGCGATGCTCCTGTCGCTCTGGATGCTGCTGGCCTGATCCCCATGGATCATGCGGATTGGCCCGCAGCGTGGTATCATGGAATCGCAGTGCTCCTGCATATGGTTGATGTGATGAAGGCCCCCGGTTCGTCCGGGGGCCTTTCCGTATCCGCGACACACTGTCCATTCCCGTCTTGCTATCATGCTACAATGATAGTATCCAACAAGGAAAGGACGTGGCAATGGAAACCCTCTACTTCGACGGCAAGCCGGTCAGCATCACCCTCACCGGCCTTGAGAAAAAGCTGGCACGGACCATCCTCGATCTCTCGGCGGGCGAGGACGGCTTCGAGCTGTACAACAACGATGTGGCATTGTTCGAGCAGGACCCCGGTGAGCCGGTCTTCGGCTGCAACTTCGAGCGCGTCGAAGACATCGAGTGGAAGGATCGCAGGCAGCTCGGCGCTCTGCTCACCTCCCTCGAAAAGAAGCATGTCCTCTGCGTGGAGGAGGACCCCCACGACGGCAATGGCATCTGGTACTGCCACAAGGTCCTGAAGGCGCTGGCAGTCTGAATCATCAACCGCCCGGCCCGCAGGGCCGGGCCTCCGAACAGCGAAGGAGAACGGCAATGTCGGATTATCTGGTCAGGGTGGCAATCACCGGGATCGTGGAGCACATCGCCCCCGGCTGCTGGGCCACGTCCATCACCTTCACCAAGAGCATCATCGTGGAGCAGGAGCAGAGAAAAGCCATCATCGGCCTGTGCGATATGCTCCGGCACATGAAGGAGAGTGCAAGCCACACCGCAGTCAGTACGCTCACCAATACGGACGGTTTTCTGTTCGAGTTCGCCTGCGCCGATCCCACCGTCATCGCCGACTGGTTCCGTCAGGCCGGGATCGACTGGCCCGGCGGGGAGTTCCCCTGCATCGCCGGGGACTCCGCCGTGCAGATCAGCGTCGGACGATATGGACGCTGCTGAAAAGTGATGTTTTGGCCCCGGCTTCATACCGGGGCTTTCCATCTCCCGACAAGTATGCTCTCCTCGTCTCGCCGCAATGCTACATTGATAGTAAACTACATAGAAAGGAATCTGTGATGAAGAGCAAAGACACGGAGGAAAAAAAGCCGGACGGTTTGACCGTTTGGGGCCTCCTTTGGCGTTTGGCCCTTTTCGTCCTCGTCGGCGCTGCGATTGTGTGCGGGATTGCCTACGGGACGGCGGCGATGCTCTCGTGGGGCGTGCCGCACATTGAGGCCCTCATGAGCTGGATGGATGAGAACCCCAAACAGGCCACAGGGATCGTGGCTTTCCTGTTTGTGGTCGTGTATGCTTCTGTGCAATTTTACGATGACAATAAATGGTGATCTACGGCGGCAATACGGCAACCTGTGATGATGGCCCCCGGTGTCTGCCGGGGGCTTTTCCGTATCCGCGACACGCCACCGCCGGTGTCTTACTATCATGCTACAATGATAGTATCCAATAAGGATAGGGCACCGCCCATCAACCCCGGCAAGGAGCAGGAATGATTAAGGAACAGGTCATCAATACCCTCACCCTCGGCAACGTCAGCGTCACCGAGACCGAGTACTGCGGCGACAAAGTTGCGGTCATGGCCTCGGACGGCATCTACCATTGGTGCGATCTGTGCGGAAAGGCCGAAGTCGCCTGCACGCATGACCACCGGTACGCCTACGACACGGATGCACGGCTCTACGGCACCGACGCCGAGACCGGGAAACGCCGCCAGCTTACCCCGGAGGAAGCCTACTGGTACATCTACGACGGCCAGTCCGATGAGTTCGGGAATGTAGGCGAGAACGCCAGAACGCCGGAGGTGCGAATTGAGGGTGTAGTCCGAGGCACCCATAGAGGAAAGGAATTAAATATGAAATTGCCGAAGAGCATGAGCAAATATAGTGACCGCATCGAGGAAATTTGGTCGGAAGGCGACGACGGGTATTGGGTGGACTACAAGCCCGGCTGGCGCAGCTTCGTCACTGACACGCACATGGAGCATGAGTACACGAAACGTGAACTGTGGGAGGCGATCAGCGCGTCCGAACCGTGTGATTGTGAGGAATGCAAGAACAGGAAACGTGAGGAGAAGCGCTAAGTGCCGACCGCCCGGCCCTGCGGGGTCGGGCACCCATTGAGGAAGGAGCAAAAATGAGTGGAATAGGAGCCATGGTGGTCTCGGCGTTGGTGGAAAGCGCCGTTGCCGTCTCGCCCTTCGTCATCGGAGGGATGGTGGTGGCGACCGCCGAGACCGTCCGGCAAGCCCGCAGGTTCGGGACCCACGGCGCTTTGCACAGAGCGCTTTATGCCGTGTCGGACCCGGCGCAGGACCCGCAATGGTGAGAATCAGCAACCGAACGGCCCCAGCCCGACGCCGGGGCCGTCCCTATTGGAAGGAGGACGTGATGGCGGTGATGGATGGCGAGGGCAGCGTGACGTGGATCACGGTGGAATATGATATTGGGAACCGTGAGTGGGAGGCCCGGTGCGAGGGCCGGGCCTTCCGGTATCCGCTGGACCGCTGCGCATCGGAGTCCACGGCGGCGCGGAAGGCGCTGCGTGAAAGGTACCATTCCGAAGGGCTGCGCGTGAGGGTGGACCGGTTGGAATCCCACAAGCATCACGGACGTGACCTGTGGGACTTCAAGACGCGGTTCCATGTGCGCTGATCCGCTGCTGGCGCTTCCGTGACCCCGGCGATTCGCCGGGGTCTTTCCATGTCCGTGACACGCCACCACCGCCGTCCGACTACCATGCTACAATGATAGCATCCTACAAAGAAAGGAACCGCAAATGACTTCACATTTGTTTGAAGACCCCAATTTTCTTTGCATGTTCGGCAGCCTTTTGGTACTCGCCATAATGGGCATCAAAGTCTTGTGGGAAGGCTTTGGGGAAGATTTAAAGAGAAGGAAAAATATGACAGACGCAGAACGGTTCTACTTCTACATGTTTGGTGCCTTTAGCGTGATGCTGACAATTGCCTTTGTACTCATGGTGCTCGGGGTTAGCGTTATAGGCTTCGCGGCCTCCAAATAGGTCTTCCGTCCCCTGTCTTGGCAGAATCGCCCCTTGGGGGCGTGCTGAGAATGGAGGCCCACATTCCTGTGTTGCTGCCTTGATAGCAAGATGTGAATGTGGTGTGCAGAACATGAAGAAGCCACTATTCTATCAAAATAGCTTGCTACACTGGTGGGTGTACGGCAAGGCGAAAGGAGTTCCCGATGGGTGTCGGTCATGAGCACGATGGCCTGTTCGGCATCATTGATATGTACGGCGAGGGCCTTGCCTTCTTCAAGGGCGGGGACGCCTACCCGTATGCGTCCGGCTTCTCCGATGCTGCGGAGGCGATGGGCTTTCGGATCGCGTGGAACCGCGAACAGGACAAGTCTTTGCAAATCGAATCCGTCATCTGTGAGAAGCACGGGGTTGGTATGACAAAAGACGGCGATCTGATTCTCAGCGCCTTCCGTGCCCGGCTCGTCGATGTGGGAGGACGGTTTGGAAAAGGTCACTCCAATATATATGGTCTTGATGATTGCCGGATTCACGGCGGCCTTCTCCCCATCGTGGAGTTCTACGACATGGACGTGAACCGGGACCGTTATCCTGCCGGTGAGGTGGTGGCCGACTATTACGCGAATACACTCCTCCGGCCTGACGCAGGCGAAGGCGTCATTGACGTGGGCGGAGAACGCTCACGCGCTTGGACCGACGAGGAGTTCAGTCGTGTGGTCGAGTGGCTGACATACCGGCTGGACCGGCTGGGCTATGACTGGCGTTCGCACCCCATGGACGGGGACAGGGATTTTCGGGAGCCGGAAGACCGGTGACCATATATATAAGGAACAGGAGCAGATCATGAGCATCAACAGGGTGAGCATCGCCGGATATTTGACGCGGGATGCGGAGCTGCGCACCGTGAACGAGAACCTTGCCGTCCTCGGTTTCACGGTGGCGATCAACGAGAAGCGCAAGGATCGGGGGAGCGGACAGTATGTGGACGCGCCCGTGTTCGTCCGCTGTGCAGTGTTCGGGCAGCGGGCCGAGCATCTTGCCCAGTACATGACCAAGGGCACGAAGGTGATGATCGACGGCAGGCTGCACTACTCCTCCTACATGAAGGACGATGAGCAGCGTTCCTCCTTGAGCGTCGTCGTGGATCAGTTGGAGTTCGGGAACGTGAAGCCACGGGAGGAGAACGCCATGTCGCAGGAGCAGACGGCGGCACCGGCCTCCCCTGCTACCACCGATTCGGACTTCTACGATGAGGACGTGTGGGAGCAGACCGGATTATGCTGAGCTTCATCCTTCTTATCGCGTTCACCGTCGTCTGGTATGCGCTGCTGGTCTTCATCGCTTGGGCGGTGGGCGGTATCGTGGCCGCGATCATCGTGGCTCTGCTCATCCCCATCGTCCTGATCTTCTGTGCGGCGATGTGCAGGGCCGCCGAATTGGGCGACCTTTACCAAATGAAATTCAAGAAAGGACATTGATAATCATGTATACGATTCTGTTGCTGAATCAGAAAGGCGGGGTCGGCAAGACGACCATCGCCGACGAGCTGGCGTTCGCGTTCGAGCGGCGCGGCATGACCGTGGCGTTCGTGTCCACCGATCCGCAGGGCGGCAACGTGCATGAGGTGTGCGACGACCCGGACTATGCGGAATCCTGCGATTTCCAGATCGTGGACACGGCGGGCGTGCTGAAGAACGGCATGGATGACTGGTGCCGCGCGGCGGACATGATCCTCGTGCCCATGCTGCCCAGCACCCGTGATGTGGAGCCGACCATGCGCACGTTGGAGATCGCCGCCGCGTCGAAGACGCAGGCGAAGACCTTCATCATCCTGAACTGTTTCTATGCGTTTGGTCGTTTGGACCGTGACCTTGTGGAGTATCTTGGCAGCGAGAACATTCCGGTGATGGCGAAGATTCCCCGCGCGGTCGCGTTGGCGCAGGCCGCTGCGGAGGGCAAGTCGGTTGCGGAGTACGCGCCGCGCAGCCATGCGGTCCCCGCATTTGAACTGTTGGCAGATGACATTCTGGCTGAAAAGGAGAAGCACAATGACTAACGCATTCATGGCGTCCGCGAACAAGGCGAAGCGGGAGCAGCAGGACATCCAGACGCCTCGCGCGGACAGCGATGATCTGAGGGTCATCAACATCCGCATTCCGGCTGACCTTCATTACAAGGCGAACCTGCACAGGGTGCAGACCGGTGAGAGCGTCACCGCGCTCGTCCAGCGACTCCTGCGCGAGGAACTGGGATGATGGACGCCGGGTTCTGGCTCGGCGTCGCCACACCGTTCGCCGTGCTGATCCTGTTCGGCGTCACCCGCCTGCTGCTTCGCGCGATCTCGGCGCTGATGCGCCTGCTGAACCGGAAGGTCCACGACCGGTTCATGCGCAGGTACGTGTTCCATGAGGAGATCGATGCGGGCGGGAACGTGAACCATGAGCGGAACGCCCGTGAGCTGGCGGAGGTGTTCGCCGCCGCTCCGGGTTTCCGCAAGTTCGTGATTGGCCCATGGCAGATCGCCGTCTGCCGCGACTACCGGAGCGACAGGAAAAGGAGAACGCAATGAGCGTGAACGCTTACCAGCCGGTGCTGGACCCGGCGTCATCCGGGCGCATGTTCTGGTTCGACAAGCATGATACCCGCGTCCTGTTCGGGGACATCCGCGACGAGAGCTGGGAGCTGTGCGACGGACGCCGGTTCGACGTGAAGCCGGACATGGAGATGGACTACCGGGACCTGCCGTTCCCCGATGGCACGTTCCGCATGGTCGTCCTCGATCCTCCCCACCTTCGTCACGTCGGGGAGAACGCCTACATGGCGAAGAAATACGGTGCCTTGGACCCGGAGACGTGGCAGGAGGATTTGCGCCTCATGTTCCGTGAATGCTTCCGCGTGCTGAAACCATACGGGGTGCTGATCTTCAAATGGAACGAGGTGCAGATTCCGCTGTCCAAGATTCTGAAACTGTGCGATGAGAAACCGCTGTTTGGGAACAAGCAACCCAAGCAGACCGGCACGCACTGGATCGTGTTCATGAAAGCAGGAACGGAGGAGCAATGAGCATCAGCAAACAGGAAGCCGAACGCTACTACCCCACCCAATACTGGAACAGGAAAAACTGGCCGCTGAAACTCTTGCCCCTCACCACGGACGATCTGCAACTGGCATACCAGTCCGGACGCGAGGCTGAACCTTGCAAGGAGCAGATCGAGTCCGTGGCTAAAACACTCGCAGTGGTGTCCGCCTATACCACCGAAGATGGCTACTGCTATCTGAGTAGAATTGACAAGGCTTTGGAAGAAGACGAGGATCATTGGTCGTACATATCCGGTAACCGGCGCGACGACCTGATGGCGATTGCGAAGAGACTTCTGGACGCTGCGCGGAAGGCGGTGATGTGATGGAGAGCCGGAAGGAAGTGACCCGCCGTCTTTCCGAATTGGTGGAGAAGCGGATCACAGGACGGAACATGGTTTGGAGCCGGGAGGTCCCCTTCGACAAGGGTACGTCCTCCGAAAGGCGCGTGGACTATGTGGCGTTCCGGCCTTTCATGCCGGAGCAGCGTGTGGAACCGTCGAGTCTGGAACTGGGGACGTTCGAGTTCTATGAGATAAAATCCTGCATTGCTGATTTCGAGAGCGGACATGGTTTGACCTTCGAGGGTGATGAAAACTATCTGGTCACTGTGCCCGATCTGGCCGAACGGCTCCGCGTCGAACATCGAATCCCCGATGACTGCACGGCGGTGCTCGTTCCCACGTCGGACTGGTCTCGTCTGCGCCGGGCCTTCGGGAAAGATTCGGACATGCATTACCGGAGCATCCATCGAAGGCGCACGGCTGGTGAATTGCTGCTCAGCATCGTCAAGGGACCGTACCCGCATGTTGGTTCCACACTGCTTCCCCATGATGATGTAAGGTGATCCGGCATGGGGATGACCGTGTTCCTGCTTGTCGCAATCATCGGAACTCTGTTCGGTGTCCCCATGGCCGTCGGCTGGATGATCGGCCCATGCGTAAGGCTGTGCATAAAAACCCACACGGTATGGGCTGGTTTCGCGGTGCTGGCTGTCTGGTGCCTGTTGGTGCTTGCGGCATGGTGCCTGTTTCTGGTCTGGTTCTGCAATACGATCTTCTGATACGAATGGAGTGTGTGGAATGGGCGTAACCATACATTCAAGCACGTCCCCGTGCGGCAATGATCCGGAAAAACTGCGGGAGCGTCTTGACGAGATTCAGCTTTGCGAAACATTCAATGATGAATTTTCCTCCGGCATCGAAAGCCCGCGACGCACGCGGCTTCTGGAAAGGCTGCGCACCGTACTCCCCGCGATGCGGGATTGCCTGCTCGATCTAAAGGCGGTGGTGGAAGGCGAACGCTCCCGTTACGATCAGGCCGTCGAACGGATGCTGGCGCAGCATCCCGAATTGACGCCCACAACTAACGATGTGTGGGATCAGATAGACCCGGCCACCGCCGGTATCTGGGATTGCTGCGATGCGCTCACCTATGAAGGCTCCCGCGAATGCGGATGCTGCGGACATCGGAGCATCCGAACCTCCTCCCTTGAGGACGTGGCGGGAATCATGGAAGAACTCATTCGCCTGCTGGAACCGGTGGAGTGACGGACGTGGGTTGGCTTCTCCCTATCATCGGCATCATTGCCATGCTGTTTCTCATCGCCTCCATGTTCATGGATGACCACCACGACTTCATCCCTCTACTCATCGCCGCCGTGATTCTGGTGCCCTGTGGCCTTCTCACTTTGAGTTGACGCCGGAATCGGAGGCCGGATGCCGAAGCATCCGGCCCCATCGTTTTCGTATTCTGCTTTGCACGATGATGTGCGGTGCCGTTGAAGAAATCTGACCTATGTGGTCTTTGTTCAATGACTTTATTATGGCTCTGTGAAATGAGTCTGTCCGGGGCGGCGGCACCCCGGACAGACGGCCTCCCTGCGCTGGCGCTCCGGGAGGCCCCGCGCCGAAGGCACGAATGGAGGGTGGCGGCACCCTCAATTCGCACCTCCGGCGCTCTCGCAAAACCTACAGCTTTGCTCACTTGCAAGATGTGGGAAGCGTCCGTACAATTGCGGTATGACCGCAATTGATACTTCGCTTCCATCTTGCTTCCGTTCGGCCTTAGTGGCCTGCCGGAAGGGTTCGGAACCCACATTGGGATTCCTCGTTTTGGAAAAGCGGCGGCGCTTTTCCGGGTGGTTCGACGGTGGCGGCATCGTCATGCTCCCTTTTGGCTTTTGCCCATCGGAAAGGAGGGCGTGACAAAAAATGGACAGCAGGACCAAGCGTTTCGAGCTACGTCTGAACGCGCATGAGAAGGAAGTGCTCAAGGAGAGGGCCGCGAAGGCCGGGGTTTCCGTTTCCGATCTGGTGCGGCTGGCCCTCGTCTATTCGGACCGCCTGATGGTGCGCACCATCGACATCTCCCCGCTGCGCAAACTCTATTTCGAGCTGACCAAGCAGGGCACGAACCTCAACCAGTTCATGAAATTCCTGAACACCTACGGCGGGGATGCGTACAACAAGTCCGCCGCGAAACAGCTCATCGAGAGGAACGGTGATCTGCTCTTCCGAATCGGGGACGCCATGACCGCGTTCGAGCATGAGGCGGAACGTGGCGGCATCCTCATCATCCACCCGGAAGAAGATGAAGATGATCTCTGATTTGGAAAGGGGATGCAACGGAATGACGGTTATAAAACAGCAGAGCGTGACGGAGAGCGGCCACCAGAAGCATCTGCGCGACTACATCAACAATGACAGGAAGGTTCTCCTCCGTGATGAGCAGAACATGTCCGCGTGCCATGATCTGAAACAGTGGGCGTCGTATATGTCGCGCACCCGCGAACACTATGGACATAACAAGTCCGCACGGAAGATACGGGACAAGGAGACCGGCGAACTGGTGGATGCGAAGAACACGATCCTCTATCATCAGGTGTTGGCGTTCCTTCCTGACGAGTGCGATGTGAACGGCGGCAGGCTCAAGCCCGAGGATTGCATGAGGTTCGCCAAGGAATATGCCAGCCGGTATTACCCGAACCAGCAGATTGTGTTTGCCTTGCACAAAGAGCACTGTAAGGAGGACCATACCTACCGGTACGCGATCCACATGGTCATCAACCGCACCAACCTCGCAACCGGAACCCGCATTGACGAAGGAGCCAGTGCGAATGCGAAAAAGAAACGCGCCGCCCGTGTGCGCACCATGGATAAGGAGTGGGGATTGCAGCAGGTCGAGGAGGGCGTGCAGAACTCGAAGGTCCATGCGAAGCAGCCGTCGAAGATTGAGAAGGAGATCGAGTCGCGCGGCGTCCGTTCGTATAAGACGAATCTGCGGGAGCTGTGCCGGATCGCGGCGCAGCGTGCAGCGAATCTTGTTGAGTATCGGGAATTGTTGGAGGGCTGGGGAGTGGACACCCAGTTCCGCAGGGGCCGGATGTATGTCACCGACACGGACAACGCCCGCTACTCGTTCTCGGTGACAAAGCTGGACGCCTCGCTGAACCCGGAGGGATTGGAGCGTGCGTTCCGGAACAACACTGCGGGCAGCAGCGCGAACGGGACGGATCGTGTTGAAACACTCCGCGCCGAATATCTGTCCGGCATCAGGGACGCCTATCTGGCGTACCGCCGTCAGGCGCAGAGCATGGAGGGAACCACACTCTCGAAGTTCCCGAAGCTCAAGCTGCATCGTCCACCCGAGGAGATTGCCGGGGACCCGGAGGTGCGGCGCACCATCCTCGCCTACTGGCGCGGTGCGGACGAGCTGCGTGTGAAGCTCGCCTCCGATGTACCCTATACCCGCAGGCCGGAGAAGCATGGTGAAACAACGTCGGCTACAACGAGTGCGGGACGTTCCATCCCACACGAGACGCATGACAGGAAGCAGGAACGGTGACACGCCCGCCAAGGATAGATTGATAGTATGATACAATGATAGTGTACGCGGAGAAAGGAGAATGCCGCGATGGCGAAGGATTTTGAGCAAGTGGAGGCCGAAGCGAAAACTGGCGGGAACGTCACGCTCGATGCCGAAGCCCAGCAATCCCGTGAAGCCGGGAAGCAACTGGCGGAGGAAGGTAACGGGAACAGTGATCTGCTGGCGGCGGCCCGGTCAATGGAGCAGGTGGCGAGAAAGCAGAAGAACCTGACCATCGAACTGAGGCAGACCACCAAGGCGGTCGCCGACGCGCTGAAGGAGATCGAGGCCATCCACAGCAGCCTCCATGACATCACCAGTCAGGCGCAGCAGGCCGCGTTGAACGGCGTCACCGCTGCGCAAGAGAAGGCGCAGGAGGAGACCATCAAGCGATTGGATGAGGTGTCGAAGAAGAACATCGAGTACATCGATGCTCTCACGCAGGAGTCCAAGCGCCGCATCGAGCGGCTGAAGATGGTCACACTCCCGGACCGCCTGTTCAACTTCGGGAAGTGGACGGCCCTCTTCCTCATCCTCATCATCCTGTGCCACATCGTGTGGACCATGATGATGGGATGAGCAAAATCAGAAAGTCGATCCTACAAGGGAAAGGAACCCATAATGGAAAAGAACGAGATGGATCGGGTCAAGCAGCGGTACACCGAGCTTGCCAACGCGCTTGGCGAATTGAGTGGACTGTTGGACTCGCTCAAGAAAACGATCCACAAGTTGGAAGGACTTGCCGCGCTCATCGATTTGCAGATCGACGCGGTGAATCCGAAGCATGACGGCAGCACTATGGGGCTTCTGCCCGGCGCTTCCGAAACAGCGGAGCTGTCATCGGATGAACAAACAGCGGAACGCACGGAGGTGCAGCAATAACAATGCTATATCTACTAGCGGTTCTTTGCACCCTCGCTATGTTTGTAGGTATAAGTTTACTTATGTATACCTGTACTGACAGGTGCAGAAAAGAACGTAGAATGCTCTTCACCTTTCTTGGGTGTCTGATAATCGTCACAACAGCTTTCATTACGTTATTGGCTACGGGCACCATCTCCCTGCCCTCGTTATTGAAAGAAATGGAACAGTTGTTAGGTTGATAGGAGTGTAAGAATGAACGGACTTGACCTGACCTCGTGGATCGAGAAGGCATCGACAGTAGAGATGATTCAGACGGTCTGCGTCGTCGCAGCCCTCATCTCGGGCGGACTTTGCTTCTTCGTATTTGTCACATCATTCGGTAGTGAACCATCCAAGCTGAATAGAATCTTCTTCGCCTTTTCTCTGGCCGTTTTCTGTCTGTCCTTGATCTGTGGGACACCCACAGGTATCTACTATAGAACCGAACTGTCGGAGATACAGTTCAACCGGTACGTGGCTGATGGGTACGGTCTTGCCGAACTCGACTGCACTCTGCCCGACGATTATCTCGAAGGTATGGATGACTTCACAACATGCACCGCCATTTCCAAGGACGCCGACATGACGGTAAAAACCAAAGTCACCCATAATCTCAACTTCATTATCCGCGACGACCGGGCCTACCTGTACGACGAAAACGGCGACCTCATGGAGGTCAAGCAATGAGTCTGAAGGTCATCACCTGCTACGCGCTGGAATGCGATTATTGCGATCGCCGCATTCCCGACCGGGAAAGCGAGTTCGTCGGCTGGGACACGGTGGACGGCATCAACGCGGAACTACAGGATCAGTACGAGCGGTGGGGCGTCACCATGGATGGCCGCCACTGCTGCACCGACTGCCTCACCGTCACCGGCGACGACCGGTACGTGACGCCGGACGGGATGACGGCCACGCCGTTGAACGGCATCCGTAGTTAAGGACTTCATGTTCGATCCATTCGACTGAAAGGACAGTGATGGAAACAGAAAACGATATGATCGTCGAAACCCTGCTGGGGCTTTCCGGCGCATCGGACGAGCACATGGAGGAGGTGCTGTCCGCCATTCCGTTCTTCACCGAATGGAACATGCTCAGCTTATGGGATGGTCTGCCGGTGAAGAGCAGGCTCCCTCCGGAGGTGGAGGCCGGGTTCAAAACCCGCAACCAGTGGGAAGAACAGAATCTCTGCCCGAAGGACGATGCGCGTCCTGTGCGGATGCACCCTTCGCCGCGGGCCAAGCGCATCTTCTATTACTATCATGTGTCCGACATCGGAGAAGCAGATCAGACAGAGGACGGAGAGCAACCAGTCCGTGTGACCATTCGCGTCGATGCCGGGGTCAAGAGGAATCTGCAAAGGCAGGCGAAGGAACTGGACATGTCCGTATCCGAATACATCGCCTTGCTTGTGATGCAGCCCTATGAAGATGAGAACGGCGAAACGGACTGACAAAAAGTGAAAGGCCCCGCAGGGATGAATCCCACGGGGCTTTTGCTATATCATCGCTGCGGATTTTCGGAGATGAGGCGCGTCCGACCATGCGCTTTTCAATGCGTCTTTTCTAGTGCGTCATCGTCCAAATCAAAACAAATTCTTTTCGGCTGTTTTCTATCACGTGCTCGCCTATTCAGCGCAAATGAGGTAAGGACGGTGGCGGCGAAGCAGTTGCAGATAATCCTCTCCATTCGGTCTTTCATCCTCATAGGTGGTCCAGCTCTTCACGTTCTCCATCACCCACTTCTGCTCGCACAGGCAGCACAACGCCACTGGCTGCGCCGAATGGTTCGACTGAACATCCTTCGCCTGCCACGAACCGCGACCAATACGCACGTTGCCGAACGATTCCGCGATCTTTCCCACATGATCGTAGAGCGCATCCAGACTGTACCCATGACGTACCGCCTTGGCTTCATCAAACACAATGGTGAAACTCCACGGTTTTCTCTGTATCTTATTCACATTTATCGCCCCGTTCTTGTCAATCGTTCTTCCTCCATCCATACTGAACATAATAGCGCCTGACCCACGCATCATTCTCCTCGCTGACGCTTCTCGCCGCAGCCTGCACCTCGTCAAGGTAGCAGTCCAGATTCAGCTTTTCGTCACGTTCCCATGCCGCGAGAAGTTCATTGATGGCATATTCAAGATCGGGCGGAACCTTGAACGGCAGTTGTTCAGGCCGCAGGATTCCGGATGTATCCATACTCTTCCACCTCCCTATACGCTCTTCCCCCAAGGATATGGCAGGATGGAGCGTCAACGATAACCGGCACCGTCAGAACAACATGTGATACACCATAATGGTGATGATGTTGAGCGCGGTGCCGAGGAACGCCCACCTGACGGCCATCTTGCCGATGAAGCTGTTCTTCTTCCGCCAGCGCAGCCAGACGAGCAGCGGGCCGAAGAGGTTGAACCAGTATCCGACTATGATCCATACGATCCGGTCGAATCCGGTGGGAACGGGAACGCGCATATTGGGGTCATACACCCCCGGCTCATATCTCATAATCATCGCCTTCCTGTGCGGTGCACTTCAAAATATATTCTGCTATTTTTCTATTTTACCACATTATGATGTCCTTTTCAATGGATTCCAAGACGTCCGGCCCGTCCGTTGTTCCGTATAATGGTGGGCGAGGCTGTGCAGCCTGACCCTCATGGAAAGGACACGATCATGACAGATAATCGAAGTATCAAGCGCGGGTTTGCGGTGTTCGTTGCCGTGGCGGGCCTGACGGGAATCCTGACCGGATGCGGCGGGCTGTCCCTCAGCGGCCACACCTATTACAGCGTCTCCGCCATCGACGGCGACGAAAGCTCCATCAGCTTCGATGGCGATACATGGAAGATGACGGAGGACGACAACTGGTATTCGGGCACATGGGAGCAGGCCGAAAACGGCGGCATCACCCTGAACGAGTCCCACGGCGAGATCATCACCCTGACTCCCATCGAGGGCAGCGACGGATACCAGTATGCGGGCGAGGAGAAGCTGGGCACCCGCTTCTACCCGAGCAAGGAGGAGGCACAGGACGCCACGCAGGAGTTCACCGAAAACCTGCCGAACACCGTTATGGACTATCTGGAATCCGCCGACTGGAAGAAGAAAGTGTCCGCCGGAAGCTCCTGCCAGCAGCCGGAGACGATCTCGTTCAAGGACGGCGAGGCCAGCTTCGCCAAGGGCGTCTACGATCAGGGCAGCTACGTCTTTCACCAAGGCCCGAACGACGGCGAATGGGGCGTATCCGATCACTCCGGCGAATACAAGGTGACCGTAGATCAATTCTCCACCGTTGAGACGAGCGACAATCCCAAGTTCATCGGCTCCCTCACCATCGGCGACGCGGAGACCACCTACAAGCTGGAAGTCCTGTCGGATGGCATGAGGCTCACGCTGGATAAGGACAACACCACGGACCTGATCTTCACCGCCGGATGATCGTCCGTCTGGTGTCTGGTTTAGTATATCACTGAGGGCGTGGTCTTCTCCTATTCCCGACGCCCTTCCTCTTTCCCCAGAGTAAAGCCGGTGAGGACATTCAAAATCCTCACCGGCTTCTCATTGCCTAAACCGTCTTCCCGTGAGACGGTCAGCGGCGATCACGATGGGTGCGGCGGAACAGGTGGATGCCCGCCCCCAAGCACGCCGCAGACGCCAGCACAGACACGACAATGCCGATGGAGGCACCGGTGTCGGCGAGACCATCCTTCCGATCCTCGTCGCCGGGAACGTCCGTCTTGGTATCGCCGGAGTCCGCAGGGGTACTCCCGTCCGGTTCGCCGGGCGTGTCAGTCTCCTGCCCCTGCGTGGCGGCGAAGGTGTAGGCGACGGTGCGCTCACCGTTGGTCAGGGTGAACATGTAGCCGTCCTCCGTTTCCTGACGGATCACGGTCCAGCCGCCGGGCACGCCGTTCAGTTCGACCTTCGCGCCCTCATCGATCCGGTATTCACCGTCCTTGGCCGGGTCGAAGCCCTCCACGGGCTTGCCGTCCACGGTGGCCGTCACGCCCGCAAGTTCATCGATGGGGGTGTTCTGCTCCCATGCGGCGTCGAGGACGATGTTGCCCGTGATCGGCGTGGTGAAATCGTAGGGCTGGCCGTCCAGCAGCCAGCCGGTGAAGGTATAGCCGTCGCGGGTGGGGTCCATGGGCTTCTCCACGGTGCCGCCTTCCGTGATGGTCTGCTGTTCCACCGCAGTGCCGCCGTTGGTGCGGAACGACACCGTGAACGTGGTTACAGGTTCCTCGGTCTTCTCCCAGCCTGCGGTGAGGGTGATGTCCCCGGTGACGGGCGTGGTGAAGTCATACGGTGTTCCGTCGAGCAGCCAGCCGGTGAACTCGTAGCCGTCACGCGATGGTGCGGAGGGTTCCTGCACGGTTTCGCCCTCCTGCACGTTCACCGTGACCGTGTTGCCGGTGCCGTCATCGAATGTGACGGTGTGGATGGTCGGTGCGGGTTCCCCGCTTTCCTCCCAGCCCGCCGTCAGGGTGATGTCACCCGTGATGGGCGTGGCGAAGTCGAACGGCTTGCCGTCCAGCAGCCAGCCGGTGAACGTGTAGCCGTCGCGGGTCGGGGTGCCGGGGTCGATGGCGGCCGCGCCGTCGGTGACGGTCTGAGCGGGGATGGTGCTGCCACCGGCGCTGTCGAATGTGACCGTGTGGGTGACGGGTGCTGGCGGCTCGTTCTCCTGCCAGCCCGCCGTCAGGGTCAGGTTCCCCGTGATGGGCGTGGAGAAGTCGAACGGCCTGCCGTCGAGCAGCCATCCGGTGAAGGTGTAGCCTTCACGGGTGGGCGCTGCCGGTTCCGTGATCTTCTGCCCGTGGTCGATGGCCTGTTCGGGTACGCTGCTGCCGCCTGCCGTATCGAAACGGACCGTGTACGTGTTGATGGTCCAGTCGGCGGTCAGGGTGATGTCACCGGTGACCGGAGTGGCGAAATCGTAGGTCTGGCCGTCCAGCAGCCACCCATCGAACGTGTAGCCGTCGCGCACCGGGGCGACAGGCTCGGTCGCCTGCCCGCCGTCGGTGACCTGCTGGCTTGCGGTCATGCCCTCGATGCCGTAGTCGAAGGTGACGGTGTGGACGATGGTTTCCGGCTGGAACACGTATTCCACGGTGATGTTGCCGTCCTCGCTGGTCATGGTGAAGCCCAGCCCGTCCTGCATGGGTGTGGCGTTCCATCCTTCGGGGATGCCATCGAGGTCCACGCTGGTGGTGCCTGCCGGGACGGGGAATGTGCCGCCGTTCACCGGGTCGAATCCCTCAACGGGCTTGCCGTCCACGGTGGCGGTGACGGTGTTCAGATCATCCTTGCTGGGCGTGGGCCGCTCCTCCTCAAACGTCCATGTGACGCTGAGGGAGCCATCCGGCGAGGTTACAGTCCATGTGAGGGTGCCCTTTTCATGGGTCACCTGCCAGTCCGATGGGATGCCGGAGAGGCTGACCGTCGAACCGGAGGGTACAAGCCATGTGCCGGACTGTGTGGGATCGAAGTTGTCCACTGGAATGCCGTCCACGGTGGCGGTCACGCCCTTCAGATCGTCCGTGGACGAAGCGGGCTGCTCCTGCTCGAATGTCCATGTGACGCTGACCGAATTATCCGGCGCGGTGACCGTCCATACAAGCGTGTTGTCCTCGTGGGTCGTCACCCAACCTTCGGGGATGCCGGTGAGGAGCACTGTGGAGCCATGGGGAACCGTCCATGTGCCCGTCTGCGTGGGCGTGAAGCCCTCCACAGGGTTCCCGTCCGCTGTGGCCGTCACGCCCTTCAGCTCGTCCACGGTGTAGACGTGGGGCACGGTGAACCGGTAGGTCACGCTGATCTTCCCGTCCGGGCTGCTGACATTGTACAGCCAGTATTTTTCGGTCGGGAGGCTGCCGGTAGGTTCATTTACGCAGTTTACGTTCCACCCTTCGGGAATGTTCTTCAGGTTCACGCCGGTGGCGTCCTGCGGGAGCGTCCATTCGCCGCCACGGTAGCCGAAGCCCTCCACGGGCGTGCCGTCCGCCAGTTCGGCGGTCACGTTCGCAAGCTGTGTGATTACATACGTCCACTGGTAGTCGTCGGAGATGTCGAACAGGTAGGTGATGCTCCCTCCGTCCGTCTTGGTGAGTGTGACGGCGGTGCGCCTGTCGTTGCCCGCGCTGGTCTGCGTCCAACCGTCCGGCAGGTTGCCGAGAGTGACGGTGTGGCCCGACGGGATGGTGAAGATGTCCTCCTCGTTCAACGGGTCGAATCCGGTGACGGGCGACCCGTCATCCAGCGTGGCGGTCACGCCTGCCAGCTCGTCCACGGGATCGGGCGCATCGTAGAAGAACCGGTAGGTCACGGAAGGTGTCTTGGCGTTATCCGGGTGGATGACGTACTGGTAGCCTGTGACGCCGTTTTCGGTGAACTCGCCCTGCAAGACGGCCCATGTGGAGGGCTGCCCCTCATATCCCACCAGATCGGAGGGGTTCACCTCGTGAACCTCCACATCCTTGGTGGGGTCGCAGTCCACGGCCTCCCCGTTCAGGGTGAGGGTGAAGCCACGCAGCTCGTCCACGGTGTGGATGATGTCACTGGCCCCGTCGAAGTACCACCGGTAGGTCTCGGTGCCGTTCTTCAGGATGTAGAACGCGCCCCATTCCCCGGTCAGCCCGTTGACGCGCATATCGCAGTCCACGGTCCACCCTTCGGGAACGTCGTGTATCTCCACGCTGCCGCCGTACACGGTGTAGGTCGCGGAATCCGCGTAATCCGTGTCGGGATCGTCCCATCCGTCGGTGGGGTCGAAGTCCTCGATGGTTTCGCCGTCCACGGTGAACCATGTGCCCGTGGGGGCTTGGATGCGGGAGGCGGCGGAACGGGATACGCTGGTGTCCGGGTTGATGGCGCTGATGACGCCGCTGGCGTTGGCCGTTGCGGCGACACCCAGCAGCATGGAGACGGTCAGCGTCCCCGTCAGCAGGACCGTTGCTTTTCTGTTCATGTTTCCTCAATCATGTCTTGTGCTGCGTGTTGGAACGAGGAAGGGGCGTGTCCGAACCAATACGGACACGCCCCTTGCGGTCACCTCGGGCGGATCGTGCCGCCTTCGGTTATGTCAGGTCAGGCGGCGTGCTGTCCGCGCGGCCTGCGGCGCTTGCTCAGGGCCAGCCCGCAGCCGCCCAATGCCAGCAGGGCCGACAGTCCGGCGACACCGCCGATGGCAATACCGGTCGTGGCGAGCGGCTTGGCCTTGACCTTCACCGTCTCGTCCGGGACACGGGCCTCGCCGTAGGAGACCTCGTGCTCGTCCTCTTCGCCCTTGTGGTAGATGAGGCGTTCGCGCCAGTAGTGGGTGCCGTCCTTGTCGGCGGTGATCTCCGGCGAATCCACGTCCGGGTTTTCGCCCGGCGTGACGGCCACGCAGTCGGTGGTGGTCACCAGCTTGTCCTCGCTGGCATCGTCACCGTCGGCCTGCTCCCAGTACTCGAACTCGATGCACCAGCCGTCGCCGGGGATGGTGCCGGTGACGTGCGCCGTGTCGTGAATCTTGTCGCCGACCGTAGCCTCATGGGTGGAGGCGGTGGTGGTGACCTTCACGATGTACGCGGTCTCCTCCTCGACGCGGGCGAGATCGGTGTGGAACGCGCTGGGCACGGCCTGCGGGTCCGTGTTGTCGCCGTCCACTTCGGCGTCTGTGTCGATGGGCTGGATGCCGTTGACCATCAGGTGGTCCATGGTCCAGTTGCCGTCATCGTCCTTGGCGGGCTGGGCGGGAGTGCCGTCCGTGTCGCGCTTCGGGGCGGTGAGCGAGTACTGGAAGTAGATCACATCCCCGGCCTTGCCCTCGTCGTAGGAGAGCGGGCTTTCGATGGTCACCTTGCCTTCCTTGAGCGCCGTGTCGGCGTCATCCTTGGTGATGATGTACGCGCCGGTGGTCGGGGTGCCCCAGTCGGCCACCAGTTCGTCCTCGTCGGGCGTATCCGCCTGACGGAACACCTGCCACGAGACCATGGTGCCTTCCAGCACCGGACCGCTGATGGTGACCTTATCCTTCACCGGCTTGCCTTCCTCCACGACGCGGATCGTGTTGGAGAGAGAGTCGATGATGCGGATGGTTTCGGACGGTTCGCGGGGAGCGCCGTAGGCGACGAGCGTGCCGTCCTGCGCGGTGACGCGGACGCGGAAATAGTAGATGCCGGTCTGCGCGGGCGTCCACTTGGAGGATTCCGCCGTGGTCTGGCCCTCCTCCAGCGTCTGGCCGTCCTTGTCCAAGGTGGTCAGCAGCGTGTCGGTGTCAACGTCGCCGTCGCCCTGCTTCCACACCTCCCACGAGGCGGACAGTTCCTTATCAACATAGTCGCTGCGGATGTCGGTCTCGTAGCTGATGTTGTCGAAGAACGTCCGGTCGCTGACCGTATCGCCCAAGTGGGCTTCCGTGTACGTTTCCGTGGTCACGCTGATGGTGCGGGTGGACTCGTTGTCCACGCGGTCGTTGCCGCGATGGAACTCCTCGTCCTCGCCCTGATCGTCGCCGGGGATGCGCACCCATTCCACGAAGTAGTGGTCGCCCGCATCCGGGACGGTCACCGCCGGGCTGGTGACGGTCTGCTCCTTGGCGTCCTCCACGTAACCGTCCATGTCGGACAGCGTGGAGTCCTCCGCGTCGGCCACCTTGTCGCCGGTCTCGTAGTCGTGCAGCTCGAACCCGATGATCGCGTCACCGGGCAGGGTGCCCTCGATGTGGGCCACATCATGGATCGCGCCGCCCGCGCTGGACCACTTGTAGGTGGTCGTGGTGATGCGCACCGCGTGGAAGGATTCTTCCTTGATGCGGCGGTCGGAGCGAACCTCGGTCTGCCCGTCGGGAAGGAACGCGGAGCCGTCGGCCTTGCTGAACACCGTCACCCAGTAGTAGTCGCCGGGCTGGTCGAGCTGGGCGAGGGCCGAATCCAGTTCCTTGGTGGCCACCTTGAGATCGGTGGCGGGGATGGTCAGCGTCAGCGTGTCCTTGCTGGCGTCGTCGCCGTCGGCCTGCTTGTACAGCTCGAAGCCGAGCCGGTAGCCGTCACGGTCGAGGTCGCCTTCGATCATGGCATGGTCATTGATGTCAGCGCCGTTGGTCACGTCCACGTAATGCTCGCCCTTGGCGGTGTGCATGTTCGCGGTGCCGGTCACGTCGGTGCTGATGCGGATGACGTTGAAGCGCTCGGACTCCACGTTGGTGCCCTCGTAGAGGAGGACCTTCTGCGCGTAGTCGTCGCCCTGCTTCCAGTCGTCGGGCATCATCGTACCGGCGTCCGCCGTCACGTCGGGGTCGCCGCCGAGGTTGTCGGGCGACCAGACCTTGAAGCGGAACTGATAGGTGCCGGGGTCGGAGGGCGTGTCGAGGGTCACGGCGATGTCCGTGTCCGTCACGTCGTGGTCGAGCGTGACGCGCTCGGTCTCACCGACCTTTTCGGTGGTGTTTCCGTCATCGCCCACGGTCCACGTCTCCACCTGATAGGCGCTGCCCTTGCCGAGGGTGCCGTCCACATGCAGGGTCTCCTGCACATGGGGCATGTCGGTCGTGACGATGGGTTCCGCCGCAGTGGAGGTGACGCGCACGACCTCGAAGCTCTCGCGGTCCACACGCTTCGGGGACTCCCACACCAGACCGTCGGACTGGATGCCGATGGCCTGAAGGTTCGCAGCATCCTGCGTGTTGGTGACGCGCAGCATGTAGTAGTGCGTGCCAGCCACGGTGTCCTCGGGGAGCGTGAACGTCTCGCTCTTGAGCTTCTGCGAATACGGTTCCTTGCGGTCTCCGATCTTCGGCAGGTCCATGGTCTGGCCGTCGAGCACCTTCACGTCCGTGTCGGCGTTGCCGTCGCCTTCGCGCCAGATGCTGAACTGGGCCTGCGTGCCCTTGGCGGTCGCGCCGAAGTACACGCTGGTGGAGGAGCCGGTCTGGTCGTCCTCGCCCCACTGCGTGTAGTACTTCTGGGTGAGCACGTCGAACGTGCTCACGGTCTTGTCAGCGTATTCCGCGTCGTTGATGCTCAGCCATGCCTTCGCGGCGTCGGTGTCGTACTCCTGCACGTAGGTGCGTTCGGTGTCGTCACCGTACTTGCCTTCGGCGATCACGCCGCCGTCAGGCCCGATCAGGCGTTCCACCCAGTAGTAGGTGCCAGCCGCCGGATAGGTGCCGTCCATGAGCGCTTGGAAGCTGTAGGAGCCGGGGCGTTCGCCGAGCTTCGACGTGTCCACGGGGAACGTCTTGGTCTCCACGAGCTGGCCCTTGGTCTCCTGATTCTGGCCCTCATGCTTGTACACGCTGACCTGAACGGTGGAGCCGTCGGGGATGTTGCCCGCGTCGTCGCCGTCAGTGTCGTCAGACACAGTGATGATGTCCCACATCTGTCCGCCGACCGCGCCCTGCTTCTGGCTGACCGAGCTGATGTCGCCGCCGCCCTTGACCACGGTGGTCTCATCCTCGATGCCCAGCTCGTGGGTGGCGAGCAGGGTGCCGTCCGCAGCGTAGATCGCAGCCTGCCAGTACACGTTGCCGCTGGTCGTGGCCTTGACCGGATTGCTGGTGACGGTGATCTGCTTGCCGTTGTTCAGATCATCGATCTGCTCGGCGGTCAGCTCGTGCCTGTCGGAGTCGAGGAGCTTGCCCACACTGGGATCGGCCTCGCCGGGGACGGGGTTGTAGGCATCGAACAGGACATAGGCCCCTTCGCTCACCGCGCCGTCGCTGTTGCCGGTGCCGCTGATGGTAGCGGTGTCGCGCATCTCCTCGCCCACCTTCACCGTGCCCGGCTTGGTGCTGGACGACAGGGTGAGCATGGGCGTGTCCTTGCTGACGAACGTGGCCTCGAACCGGTTGTCGTAGTCGCTGGTGAACGCCTTCACGCGGTCGCATCCGGCGTACTTGGCGATGAACACGTAGTAGCCGGTCTCATCGGCGGTAATGGTGAAGTGGGAGCCGTCCGCGAGCGGGCTGCCCGCGTCGCCGCCGCCAACAAGGATGTCGAGACGGCCATCGAAGCCCTTGCCCTCACGCTGAATGAGCTGCTGCAAATCGTAGGTGTAGGTGCCGAGCAGCTTGTGGTGCTCGTCCTCTGCCGGGGGTTCCTTCGTGTCGGGGAGGTACTTTTCGTCCTTCTCCTTGACGCCGGTGCCGGAACCGGCCCACCACACCTCCACGTCGAGCTTCGTGTTGTCCGCGCCGAAACCGTACTCGTCATTGCCCTTGAACTCGCCCAAATCCTCGGGCAGGTTGTTCAGGTGGATGACATCGCGCACGTCGGCGTTCTCCGTGGCGGAGGGTTCCGCGACCTCGCTCCACTCGCTGACGGTTGCGGTATGCACGGCGGTCTCGGACACCTTTCCGAACTCGTCGATGTAGTTGTTCTTGATGTACTGCTTGTCGTCGTCCGACTGATCGTCCTTGACGATGAGCCACAGCCAGCCGCCGAACAGGCCGTCCTGCGGGTTCACGTAGTCCGTGCCGTCCGCGGCCTTGGCGGTGACCTCGTTGGTCTGGCCGGAACCGTTGAATTCGGTCTCGGCGGTCGCCACCGGCTCACCCAGCTCGTCCTCCACACGCTTGAGATAGTCGTTGGGGTTCTCCGGGTTCTCCACGGTGCCGTTCTGGTCAATGGTGCGGAGGATTGTATCACCATCGCCGGTGAAGTAGTAGCCCTTCGCCTTGACGGTCGTATCATCCACCCAGCTATCGCCCTGCGCGACGCCGCTGGTCACATTGTCTTTGATGGTCTCACCGGCGTTCAGCTTCTTGTTGGACACCTGCGTGCTGACGGTGGGCTGGAAATCCTTGACCACATCAAACTGGATGTTCCCACTCACATTGGAAGGGTCACCAACCCGGAACAGGTCCTGATCCGGAGAATTCATTTTCACGCCGCTTAACGCCTTATACGTGATGCTGAACTGTGCTTGTCCATTGCCGGTAGCAGTCCATCCAATATGTTCTGCGTTGCCAGACGTTACTCCAGAGTACGTTGTTGTTCCAGTGCTATCGAAAACTGCCAATCCATTTGTAACAGTGACAGTATACGAAACACCAGCAATATATTGTCCATTGGCATTTTTGATACCCGGATCAAATGTGCCCTTTCGCTTGCCCTGCGTGTACTGGTAGGACGCCTGAATGTTGTCCGGCATGTTCAGCGAGGCATCGTTCCAGAGCTGATTGGCGAGCTGGGCGACGGCGTTGATGTCCGCGCCCTCCAAGCCCACGGCATTGAGCTGGTTGAAATGGCTCTGCCCACGGTCGAGATGCGCGTGGATGGCGTAGGCGACCGCCGCCTGCGTCATGTCGCTCCGGTCATTCTTGTGCTGTTCTACCATGAATGCGGCGATCTTACTGTCGCGGTCGGTAGCAGGCTCCCATGTTCCCTGACCGCTGTATACGATTCCGGCCTCGATGCAGTAGATGGGGGTATCGCCTTCGTAGGTCACTACGCCCAGGGACGTGCCATGCCAGGCGGTGAACCAGCCGCTGCCGTCCGACGCCGGATTGTACCAGTAGCCGGGCAATCCGCCCGCCTGTGTGGCCAGTGCTGTGGAAGCGCCGGTGAGCAGTGTGGCCGCCGAGACGATCAGCGCCACGATGGCGCGAAGGATACGCCGGATACCATGGCCTCCTCCGCTGTCCTTGTTTTCCATGGGTTTGTTGGGTCGTACCATGGACACTCCTTTCATAGGTTATGGGTACCACGGAACACTATACCATCCTCAAGAAAGAAATACCTGTTTGATAAATGAATGAAGGCTCTTCCTGTTCGGCTGAATTGACCTAACAGAAAAAGCCTTCATATATATTTAGGTGATGATTCTATTTACTAATACCATGGATTGTCGTTGAAGTCGGCATCTCCTTCAACCCAATCAAAACTCATATCGCCACCAGTATCAGGTGCGGGCGTGGAAGCACTACTGCTCCCACTAGTATTGCCACTCGGAGCAGTGTATCCATTATTGAACCCACTGGTGTTACCACTATAGCTGGGTGTCGAACCACTGCCTGTGGAACCGCCGTAGTACGAGCTGCCACCGCCAGAGTATCCGCCGGAGGATGCAGCGGACGAAGCCGTTGCAGCAGCCTCAGCTTCCGCCTGTGCTTTGGCTTCGGCGTCTGCCTTTTCCTTCGCGGCGATAGAGTCGTTCACCGTCTTCACCGCGTCGTCCACAGTGGTCTTCTGATCGGTGTAATCCTTCGCGTCGGTCACATCGTCATCCGCCAGCACCTTCTTCGCGGCGTCCAGCGCGGTCTTCAGGTTGTCGCGCGTGGCATTGTCCTGCACCTTCCCGTCGGAATCGGCGTAGGTCTTGTCTGCGCTGTCCACGGTGGATTGCAGCGCGGCCTTCGCGTCGGCCAGCGTCTTCGCGTCCATGGAGCCGGTCACGGCGTCCATGGCCTTATCCAACCGGCTCATGGCATCCGATGCATCCGCAGAGTCCGCGTCATACGCGGCCTGTGCGTCCATCTCCTGCCAGATGAGCCATCGGTTCGCGCCGGTGTCGGTCACGCCGGTCTGGGCCTGCGCCTTGTCGATGGCGTCGGACAGGGCGGTGAGCGTCTGCGCATCGGCCACCTGCTCCTCCTCGGTGCCGTCAAGGAGTTCCTGCGCGTCCCCGATCTTCGCGGTGAGCTTCTGGTCCACGGCCTGCGCGTTCGCTTGGGCCGCGTCCACGCCCTTCTGCACGTTGGACGCCGCATAGGCGTAACCGCCCGCGCCGCCCGCCAGCACCACAACGGCGGCGATCACGCTGGCGATGGCGATGTTCCGCTTGCGATGGCTTCGACGGTGCCGGACAGGACCGGCACCATCCTTCGTTTCGTCCTCTTCAGACGCGATGTCGGCCACGGCGCTCAGGATTTCGGGTTCGGCGGCGTCCGCTGTTTCGGGAGCCGCATTGTCATTCATATCCGCACGGAGGGCGTCTTCGGTGCCGTCCGCGTTATGCAGCGTTGTATCTCTGTATTCGTCCATGGTAGAGTCCTTCTTCTGGGTATGTTTCGGCAAAGCCAGCCATATAGGATGGCAGCTTTATTGCTTGCCATTATTGTAGCATGATAGCAGAAATGGCGTCAAGGCGTGGAATAGGCGAAGGGGCGTCCTTTGATCGGGACGCCCCCTGTACGGGCCTGTTATCAGGCGAAATCAAACGGAATCGCGGTCTTCTCCTCCGTTTCTCCGTCTTCCTCCTCCGGCGTGTCATCCTCGTCCGGTTCCTCGTCGTCGTAGCCGTCGTCCTGCGCCAGCTCCGCGTCCTGTATGCGCTGGATCGCGGCGGGCGTGTAGCCCATGCTGGCGGCAACGGTCTCGTCGCTGTCGTCCGGGTGGACGTGCTTGAGGTAGTCGAACACGGCCAGAGCACGCTTGTTGATGGACACGGTGGCCGCGTCGGAGTAGCAGAGCTGTTCCATGGCGAAGAAGCGTTCGCCGTTGATGAGGTCGTCGCCCTCACGCCACAGTATCTTCTCCCCGTCCTTCTTGAGCCACACGATGCCGTCCAGCTCGTCCGGGGCGACGAGGAGCATGGCGCTGCCGGGGCGGCGGACGGCGGCGGTCACCATGGTCCCGTCGTCGAACCGGAAGCTGCCCCGGTTCTCGCCCTGCTGGGGCGGGGTGCCGTCGTACCAGTGCTGGACGAGGATCACGCCCTGCCCCTTCAGGTCGCCGAGGTAGAGGTTCCAGTCGGTGAGGATGCTCACGCCCTCCTTCCGGTGGGGTTCCGGGCAGGTCAGGGACGTGTCGAACTCCTCGTACCGGTGGCTCCGGTAGAGCACTTCCACCTTCATGACGGCCTCCTATCGGGTCACAGTGCGGGTTCGGGGGCCTGCCATTCGCTCCACGGGTCGCCCGCCAGCGCCTGCGAGGCGTCGCGGCTGGCCTTGGCCGTGGCGGTCAGGCCGTCCTCACGTTCCTCACGCGCGGCGGCCTTCTCCGCCTTGTAGCTTTCCACCTGCTCCTTGATGCCTTTCGCCAGCGCCCACGGGTTCACCTCGAAACGCTTGTACGGGTGATCCGCGTCGTCCCGGCTGCCGGTCCACACGGGCACCGGCTCGTCCGCCTTGAAGGAGAGCGTGACCTGCGCCCGGTCGCCGGAGAGCATCTGCTGGCGCATGTAGTCCGACACGAACACGTCGCAGGAGTAGCCGGACAGGTCAACGCCGTTGACCTTCGTGCCCGGCGGGATGTGGACGAACGCCTTGTCGAAGGTGCGCCCGTCCTCCGTGGTGATGGTGTGGGGGTGCAGGAACGCCGCCGGTATCTTCACATGGGCGAACCCGCTCTGCTGGTTGTTCTGTTCCGCCATTTCGATCACTTGTCCTTTCCATGGGGCGGGCGGCGATCCATTGCCGCCCGCGTGGTTTCTATTGTATGGTTCAGTCGAAGCGTGCGCCATCCGGGTTGGACGGCAGGCACATGAGCACGATGTTCGTGATGAGGCCCGCCACGATGAGGATGAGGCCGATGGACCCCATGCCCAGTGCGCCGCTCAGGAGGCTGGCGTCCCCGTTGGACAGGCCGGTGATGGCCCCTCCGATGGCACCGAACAGGCCGAAGAAGAACATGATGTACCCGATGAGGTACAGGCCGTACACGATGAACATGAACGTGCCGGGCTTGTCCGCGTCATGGAGGCGACGCCATGAGATGGCGATGGTCGGCAGGATGGTGGCGAGTCCCCAGCAGACGCTCAGCAGGGAGAACAGAGCGCCCAAGCCGCTGCCAGACTGATCCAGAAGGCTAAAGGCGAACCACACGAGGAAGGTGAACAGCATCGCCCACCAGTATTCGCTGCGGCTGGCACGGCCACGGAAGCACACGTAGCCCTTCCAGTATCGAATGATGGCGTCCTTGAAGGAACATCCCGTCACCGGCAGGGTGTCGTCCGCCTGCGGCAGCGCCGGAGTGGCTGGCGGCTGTTGAGGGGCCTGCCGTGCGTTTGGTTGTGTCATATTGGTTTCCTTTCTGTCTGTTGTGGATTCCACCCCACTATGGTACCATTTGGTGCCCGCTTGCCACCACGACGGTGCGCTCGTTCTCCGGGTGGACATAGTAGGAACAGCTCACCAAGGAGATGGTCTGTTCCGGTTCCGTGGTGCCGTCCAGCGTCATGGCGGCGTCCGCCCGCATCGCGTCGTACCACATGCGGAAATCCTCATCATTGTGGAAGACGGTTCTCTTGGATGGTTCCAGACCGTTGACGATCTGCGCGAACCGCACCTCGTAGGCCCGTTTCCACTCCGGAGTCTGAAGAAGGATTGTGGCGTGCCCGGCGGCGAAGGTTTCGTCCGCGTATTCTTGGATGACGCCAAAGGGCGCGGCTTCCAGATTCCCAGAATGGTGGCCGAGAATGACCGCGTTGCGGCTGTCCAGCCCTGCTTCGACGCATTCCGCGTCGAGATATATGGCTCCGTAGATGTTGTAGTTCCCGTACACGTCATTTCTGAGATAGAAGTCCGGGTCAACCGTGGGTGCCTGCACGATGGGGGAATTGATGGTGGTGCCCGGCACGGTGATCCACCCGATGACATCTGGGTTGACGCCCTGCCAGTAGGCCCAGTCCACTGTGGGGAACCCATCATCCGCCGCCTCGCTGGCGTCATCCTCCCCCGTGGAGGAGGATGCGTCGGAGGTTATGGTCAGGGAAGGGTCTGCCGTGTCCCCCTTTGTGGGGGACAGTATTCTGGGCGAGGGCGGCGTTTGTGCCGCTCCTCCCCAAGAGTGGAGGAGCCAGCACAGGATTGCCGCCATGAGTGCGAAGCCCACACTCATGCCCAACAGGATGCGGGATTTCGTCTTATTCGTCATGGCCGTCGCTCCCGTCTTTGCGGTGCAGCCGGTGGGCGCAGAAGGTGGTGCCGCCCGCCGCCGCGATCAGCAGGACGATCCCGGCCACGATGGGCATGGTGCTCACGCCGGTCTTGCCGTAGGTGGTCCCCTGCGGCTTGTCCGGTTCGGGGGTGGGCTGCTCCGGTTCGGGCTGTTCGGGGGTGTCGGGAATCTCCGGTTCCTCCGGGTGCTCCACGGTGACGGTCTGGCCCTTGTCGGTGATGTCCGCGTGGACCGCGATCACCTCGCCGTTGTGGAACAGGGTCTCGAACGCCACCAGCTCCGTACCATCCGCAATGGCGGAGGCGTCGAACGTGAACGTCACTTCCACGCAGCCGCTGGTGTTCTCCGGCGTGAAGGTGGTCTTGGCGGAGACAGGGTTCCCGTCCGCATCCAGCAGAGGCTTCTCGGTGATGCTGCCGTCCTCGTCCACATGCTTCACATAAAGCGCTCCGGTGAGGGTGTATTCCTCGCCGGGGATGAGATTCGTATACTCCACCGTATCCACGATGGTGGCCTCCGCGTCGGCGGTCACGGTCTTATCGCCATCCGTACCGTCCGTGGCGGTGGTGCCGATTGCCGGTTTGGGGTTCTCCACCATGACGGTCTGGCCTTCATCGCTGATGTCAGCATGGGCCGCGACCTCCACGCCGTCATGGCTCAGGGTCTCGAACGCCACCAGTTCGGTGCCGTCCGGGATGATTGTGGCATCGAACGTGAACGTCACTTCCGCGCTGCCGTCCGGGGAGTCCGGGATGAACGTGGTCTTGCCGGAGACCGGGTTGCCGTCCGCATCCAACAGAGGCTCTTCGGTGATATTGCCCTCCTCGTCCACATGCTTCACATGGAGGGTGCCGGTGAGCGTGTATTCCTCGCCGGGGATGAGGTTCGTATACTCCACCGTATCCACGATAGTGGCCTCCGTATCGGCGGTCACGGTCTTGTCGCCGTCCGCGCCGTCCGTGGCGGTGGTGCCGATCTGCGGGGCGATGACGCGGAGCTGCTGGTCCACGTCGTCCTTGTCCTTATGCTCCGCCATGAGGGTGCCGTCGCTCACGCGGTGCAGCTCCTCGAAGACGGTGATGCTCCTGCCGCCCAAGCCGGTGGCGGGCAGGGTCGTTTCCACGATCTCATAGCCGTCCGCAGTCTGCGCGGTGAACTCATGTGTGGCGGTGACGGGCTTATCGTCCACGGTGACGGGTTCGCCGGTTTCCGTGTCCACGATCGAGGCGGTGAGCCGGTAGGTTTCGCCTGCGGTGAGACCGGTGTAGGTCACTTTGTCCGCGATCCTCACGTCACCGGCCATGATGGAGTTGTCTCCGTCGGTGGGGTCGTAGGCGTTGGTGGTGATGGAAACGGTGGGTTGGGGCTGGTCGTCGAGGGTGCCGTAGTCGTACACCACGCCGTCGCGGGTGATGGTGACGGTGGTGTGGATGAGCTGGTAGCCTTCGTTGGCGGTGCAGCGCAGCTCCTCGATGCTGTAGGAGTCGTAGGGGAACGCGCCGTGCCCGTCGTCCGGGCTGGTCAGGATGCCCTCACTGGTGAGGCCGAACCAGACGCCTGCGGTGGGATCGAGCAGAACACTGTCGATGGGTTCGGATTCGCCAAGCGCCCAGTCGTTGCCGTTGGTGTTCTGCGTGTGATGGTTCCACGAGGACGCGGAGCTGAAATACCCGTTGGCGTCGGTGACGATGACGTGCGTTTCCCCGGTGGTCAGGCTGGTGAGCTTGAAGGGGATTCCGGCCATCCGGTCGGCGCTGTCCCCGGTTTTCTTGCTGAAGGTGAGATCGCCGCGCACCACCTGTTCCGGCACCTGCGGCGTCTGGTAGGTGACGGTGTTCTCTACGGGCTGTTCCTGAATCTTCTGGAAGCTCAGGAAGTCGCTGTTGAGCACGTAGCCTTCCGACGGTTTGGATTCGTACATGACGAGGGTGCCGCGCGGGAGCACGGCCTGTCCGCTGGCGTCCCTGTACAGGTCATCCCCTGACATCAGATGGGCTTCATCGAGGAAGGCGAACCCGTTCGCGTCCGTGGCGACGACCCATGCGTGGGCCGGGGCGATACCGGATTCATTGAGGGCGGTGTAATTATCATAGCTGAGGGTGTCGTAGTATTCGATGGTGAACTCCGCGCCTTCGAGCGTGGCGGCACCCTGTGGCAGGTTGCCTTCATCGTTGCAGGTTCTCTCGCCGTCGTATTTGGCGACCATCAGCCCGGCGGGATCGTAGGCCGGGGCGTCGGTGAACGTGACGGTCGCGGTCTCCTGCGTGGTGATGGCGACGGCCTGCTCCGCTGCGGGCAGAAACCCTTCCGGGGGCTTGGTCTCACGGATGGTGACGGTCTGCCCTGCGGGCACCTCCAACGTGCCAGTGGTGCCGTCCTCCCCCGTGGTGAGGACGCCCAGCACACTGCCGTCCTGACTGGTGACGGTGAACTCAGCGCCCGCCAGCGAGTACATGGCGTTCCCGTCCGTGAGGGCGGGATCGGCGCTCTCTTTGACAATCCGCACGTATCCGTAGGGCATATAGGTGAAGTTGCCCACGCGCTGCGTGTAGCCTTGGCCGTACAGGTCGAAGTTGGGGCGCTCCTCCGGGCAGACATCCTCTCTGGTGTCGGCGAAGTACCGGCTCTCCACGATGATGTCATAGCTGGTGCCGTTCCATGTGCCGGTGAACGGGTAGTTCCCGGCCAAGGGAATGTAGCTCCCGTGGTCAATGCACTCCCCGTGATAGGTCTGCCCGTCCGGCATGGTCACGAAGAAGGTGGTGTATGGCTCCGATCCGCCGGTGTTGGCCCCGAGGTCGTCCACCTCGATATGGCAGGTGCCCGTGATGGTGGGTTCCGCCGCGTATGCCTGCATGGCGGGCGTGAGCACGCCGAACATGCTGCCCAGCATGAGCAGGAACGCCATGAGGCCCGTCCGGAGACGGCGGATTCTTTCTCTGAAATGGTTCATGATGGTCTCCTTTCGTTTTTCACATCATTGTGAGAATCTATGTAAAACCGCAGCGCTGCGGCAGAATATTCGGGAGACTGGGAAATCGAAAATCCTCGAATGAGGGTAAACCCGGTGTAACATACGGCTGCGGAAACCGCACACCGTCAATCAAAAGCGCGAATCCTTCTCTTATTCGCACGGTATCGCCCCGTGCAAGGGGATGCCGGGAAGCTCGTGCATCCCCCTGCATGGAATGGCGGCTGTCAGTTCATGGCCTGTGCAAGCGCCTCATCCCCGTTGTCGCACTTCCATGTGCCCTTCGGCGTGCGCGTGTAGGTGAACTCGCAGTCGGTCTCGGCGGTCTCCGCCGTCTCGACCACATCCATCATGGTCTCTCCTGCGAGCTGCTTGAGGGCGTCCTGATCGGACAGCTCCGCAATATCCAAGGAACCCAGTTTCGCGTAGTAGTCGTTCTGGAAATCCGTCATGATGCCGTCAAGGGACTTGCAGGTGATCGTGGCCTTGGCGGTGGCCACGCCGTCCTTGATTGATACGTCGTCCACGGTGTAATCGAACCCGTCCAGATATGCAGTCACGAACTCGTCCGTATCGATGCCCAGCGAGGCGAAGTCCTCGCCAGCATTCTCCTCGATCCCGGACACGAACGAATCGTCCCCCTGTTTGATCGTCTCAAGCTGGTTCGTGAGGTCGTCGCGGATCGCGGTCTCCGGGCTGTTGCACGCCGTGAGCGTGACGGCGGCGAGCACCGCCATCGCCACGGCCAACGTAATTCTTTTCCCAATGGTCTTCGTCATTGTTCAACCTTTCTTTCCTGTTGCCTTCCATTGGCGGATCATCATTTCTCCTGCTGTGGGGAACGATGATCGGTTCCGTTGGTACCGGCCAGCATGTCCGAGGCCGTGCGGGAGGAAGCCGCCTCGTCCGCAAGACGTGGCGGAAACGGCTTGTGCAATGCCTCCTCCGGGACATGGGGCGCAAGCTCCGGCGGCTGTACCGGATGCGTCCAGCCGGGAACCGGCTTCGCATCCAGCCACGCCTCGTAGATGGTGTCGTAGGGGATGCCGGTGCGGACATCCAACTGCCGGAAGACACGCTCACGCACAATGGAGTCATCGACGCCCAGCGCATCATAGAACCCACCGCCGAGGGAGACGGCCTGCATGGCGGCATCGAAGGTCATATCCGGATTGATCCGCTGTCCCAGATCGTCATCCGGGTATGTGTGCACGTACCAGTCACGGACATATACGGGCACCGGTTCAGCGGGAAAACTACGCTCCTCCTCGGGAGCGCCGAGGGCTGCCGCCCGCCGGACGACCTCATTCGGGATGGCGGAGGCGATCATTTCCCATCCGCTCTCGATGGAATAATCCTGTAGACGGCTCCCGATCTCGCCGATGACCTGATCGATGAGGGCTTCCACCTGTTCGCCTTGCGAGCCGTGTCGGTTGAGTTCCACATCGTATGACGGGTCGATAGCGTCCTCGATGGCCTGCGCGATGTCGTCCCTCGCCCATTGGATCGTGCAGAACACCTCCGGCCTTTCCGTGGAAGGCTCGCCAACCGGGCCATGGGCATGGGTGACGTTTTCCAACGCGCTGTCCTCCAACACCCCGGACGCGGCCGCGCGGTTGTTCTTGGCGAGTTCGATGGTGATGCGATTCCGCTCCTCCTGCGTGAGGAATGGAACAAGTTCCGCATTGTCGTTTTCGGTCCATTCGGCGGCCAGCGCATACCGCACCATATCATGCGGGTTCGCGCAGTTCCGTGCCCTGTTCATGAGCTGTGTGCTGGCGAGATCGCACAGGCCCAGCAGCTCCTCGCGGCTTGGCTCCGGCAGACGCTGGATGGAACCCGGCCTGATCTGCGGATCATAGGAGAACACCGCGTCCGGCGCGGCCTCGAAAGTGTCGAGGACATCCCCGGCGAACTCCTCAAAGGACACAGCCGGGTCATCATTGAAGTCCCGGTAATCCTCCCTGAGCGATTCGATTGCCTCCCGGCCCGTCGAATATATCCTGTCTTCCTGCGGCATGGCTGCCTCCTATCTGTTGTTTTCCTTCGCCGGGCTGATGCCCGGCGTATCCTGCGTGAGTTGTTCGGATGCCTGTCGGGCCTGCTCCGCCGCGCCCCGGAGTGAGAGCGGTTCCTGCATCCGGAGATGGTCTTTAATGCGCAGCTCCCCATGGGCGTCCAGCAGGGCGTCCACCTTGCGGGAATCCTCAAAAGCGGTGCCCTTCATCAGGGGGTAGTCCTGCCCGTCCACGGCCACGATGTTGCCGGATTCTTTGAGATTGATTCCTTCCGTCTCGGCGATTGGGACAAGGGTGAACGTGTATCCGACACCGACCGCGATCCTGCCGGGCGTATCCGTCTGCGGCGCATCGTGGGAGTCTCCGTTCAGCCGGTCGATGGTCTCCTCGTAGGTGCCCATGGCCTCCATCGCCCACGGGGCGACCTTGGCGAGCGGGTAGGTGCAGTAGCCGGAATGGCAGACGCGATCCGTGAGGGTGATGATCCCGGCCCCAACGAGTGCATTCACCAGCTCCTTCGAGTTGTTGTTGGTGTCGATGATGACGTTGCCTTCCGTGGCGCACCACCATGCGGCGTCCGGGTTGTCGGGAATGTTCACGGTGATGTCGCTCCACGGCGACAGGTACTCACTGTCCGCCGGGTCCGTGGCATCGAGGGCGGAGATGGCGAAACCTCCGCCCATGGCATAGGAATCCCTGTACAGAGCGAGGGTGTGGTGGTCGCCCCACCGGTTCACATATTCCAACGTCACCGCGTTTGCGTCCTGTTTCATGGTTTACCTCCTCGCCTTGTTGTACTTGCCCTTGGGCTTGTTGTCGAAGATGGGTTCCAAGTCCCCGTCTTTCTCCAATCGTATCTTGCAGTCGAAGGTCTTGCCCGCCTTGGACTTACAGCCCTTGAGCGGCACCTGCTTGCCGGAGAGCAGGGCGGACGCCTGCTTCTCGGAGAGCTTCTTTCCGCAGAATCCGAAGAGCTTGAACCCGCACCCGGAAATCTGCTTCCATGTGCCGTCCTCCTGCTTCTCGTTCTTGATGGAGGAGCAGGCGTAGATGCTGCCGGTCTTCACCACGTCCTGACCGCACATCGGGCACTTGCCCACCACGGGGTGGGAGCCGGAAGCTATGTGCGCGCCTTGGTAGGCGGTGTCCATGTGCTGGCGGAACACGTTCACCACGTTGTCCTGCAAGCTGTTCACGTTGGCCCTGCCGTCGGCGATGTCCTGCTGGATCAGCCACCAGCGGGCGGTCACGTCCGCGCCGCGAATCTCCGGCGGGAGCAGGCGGTAGAAGGCGCGGGCCTTCTCGGTGGAACGCACCTTGCCGCCGGTCTCGTCGAGGAAGCCGCGCTGCTTGAGCTTTTCGATGATCTCCGCACGGGTGGCGGTGGTGCCGATGCCGCCGTGCTCGCCCTTCTTGCCGTCGTCCTTCCGTTTCAGGATGGCCTTGGTCTCCGGGTCCTTCACGTACTTGGCGATGGACGCCATGTCGGCGATGAGGGTGCCTTCCGTGTACGGTTTGGGCGGCGTGGTCTCCTTCTCCGTCACCGTGCAGGAGATGCCGGTGAGGGTGTGGTCCCCCTCGCCCAGCCACGGGTTCCCCGTGGGCGCGTCCTCCTCATTCTCCTCGCCCGCGTGGCCGAAGGTGGCCTTGAAGCCCGCGTCCTTCAATCGCTTGCACACGGCGGTGAAGCTGCCCTCCTCCATGGTGAAGGTGCTGGTGCTCACGTCGTACCGGGCCGGGGGAAGGAACTGCATGGCGTACCGTTCCACGATGGCCGTGTACACCTTGGCCTCGTCCTTGGTCATCTTCGATACGGGGGCGTCGGCCTCCTGCGGGATGATGCCGTGGTGGGCGGTGACGTTCTTCTCGTTGAACGCCTTGGAGCGGAGGGTGTAGTCCAGCTTCCACGAGACGCCGAGGTTCCGCATGGCCTGCGCCAGCACCGTGGGTGCCTGCGTGTGGTGCTCCTCCTTGAGGTACTGGGAGTCCGAGCGGTTGTAGGTGATGGCCTTGTACTTGTCGCGCAAATCCTGCGTGATCTGCTGGGTCTTCGCGGCGGTGAACCCGTACCGGCGGCTCATGTCCGACAGGAGGACCGTCAGGTTGTAGGGCAGGGGCGGGTTTTCCACCTTCTCGGAGAGCACGGTGGAGAACCCGGTGTCGGTGCCGTCCAGCCTGCCCTTGAGGGCGTCCAACGGCTCCCGGTCGAACAGGCGGGTCTCTCCGTCCAGCAGCTCCTTGCCGGGCTTGAATCTGAAGGTGACAGGCTCCTGCGCGTCCGTGCAGCCGCCCGTGGCGGTCAGCTCGTAGTATTTGCGGGACACATGGTGTTCGATCTCCTCGTCCCGGTTGACCACGAGGCCCAAGGTGGGGGTCTGCACGCGGCCCACGGTGAAACGTCCGCCGAGGCGCTTGGTGGCGAGCCGGGTTTCGTTCATGCCGAAGCAGGCGTCCGCCATCTGCCGTGCGTAGGCGGCCCGGCCCGCGTTGCGGCACTCCCCGTTGGGGACAAGATGCTCGAACGCCTTCCGGATGTTCTTCTCGATGTTGTCGTTCACGTAGACGCGCAGCACCTCGCCCTTGTAGCCGAGGTAGTCCAAGAGTTCGTCCACGATGAGCTGGCCTTCGTCGTCCGGGTCTCCCGCGTGGATCACGCAGTCCGCGTCCCTGAGCAGACCGTCGATGCGTTCCACCAGATCGTCCTTGCCCTTGGCGGGCTGCTTCGGCCAGTCCGGGATGAGGATGGGCAGCGCGTCGATGCTCCACGGCTCGCCCCACTTCCGGTCCACATGCTCCGGTTCCACCAGTTCCAGCAGATGCCCGGCGCAGGCCACCACCGTGTACCCGTTGCCGCTGATGGGCAGGGGCGTGGTCTCCGACACCTTCCGCCCGCACATGGCGCGGGCGATGTCCCGGCCCAGCATCGGCTTCTCCGCAATCACCAGCTTATATCCCATATCGATTAGTCCTTCCTATTTCCTGAAAATCGGGCGATGCCATTGTTATTGCTACCCTCATCCATGGCTTGCCTCCCTGCTCTTGATGCGCAGAGGACACCATCTTGGGGCAGTTTTGATTTGCGGGACGTTTTCGCCCGGCGCTGTGAAGCCGATGAAACCGGGCAGCCGGGGACTGCGCGGACATACTCTATTGAATGTTTCCAGCGCGTCGGGGTGCTTGCACATGCAATCGCCCCGTGTTCCCTTCGTATGCCGGTTGTTCGCCGTCATCTTTGCCCTGCCAGTCAGCTCCATGAAGGGGCAGGTGCGGCAGGCCGGTATCTCACCATGCACCATTTTGATAAACCTTTCCCAGTCGTACATAGTCGAGACGGCAATCGACGATCGCCTTTTCCAAATCGAAATGCTCCTTGGAAAGCTCCGCCTCCTGCATCTGCGCTTCGAGGCCGTAACCCAGCCCGTAGTAGAAGAAGAAGTCGTTCTGCTCCTTGGGGAGGAACCTAACGTGGAAGCATTCGGGGGCATCGCCGCGCAGAGGCCATGGCTTGATGAGGGTGTAGCGGATGAGCATGTCCCTCATCCGGTCAATGGTGCCCGTCAGCTCGGGATGGACATACTTGCACAGGTCGATGTAGTGCCAGCACTTGTTCAGCTTCCCCTTGGGGAACTGCTCGATCATGGGGGTCGCCATCAGCGCTCCCCCTTGTCCTGTACACGTCCGGCATCGCCCATGCTGCCAAGTTCCTCACTGGCCTGCCGTGCGTCCTTCGTCTCGGTATTCAACCCGTATGCGGCGCTATCCTTGGATTCCATATTGACTATGCACTGCGGGCGGCGTATAATAATGTTACAGAGGCCGGGATCGACAACGTGGCTCCGAAGCAATTGGAGTTTCGCAAGCGCGTTGAGATCGCGGCCTCTTTCCTCGTTGTAATAGATCACCTTGTCGGGTGTGATGAGGTTGTCGAAATAACGCGAAAAATTGTTCTTCCCGTACACGGTGACGATGAAGTTGGTCTCGATCTCCCGCAGCTCGTAATATCCCGGCCCGTTCGGGCGGATCGCCGCGATGATCGGAAGGTTATCGCAATCGACGGCGCGGAGCAGCGCGAGCAGCGTATCCTCCCGTGCCGGGCTGTCGCAGAGCATCACCGGATGGGCCAGCAGTTCCGGCAGGCGCTTCAACTGCGCGACGGACAGGCCGTGACGGTGCGGGTCATCCTCGCTTTTTGGACGGATCGCCCTGAGAAGATGCTTCTGGGTGTAGAGCATGGGAAGCTGGTCGAACCCGGCCTCTATGTACAGTCGGGGCGTATCGCAGACCTTCACTGCGCTGGTGCGGGGAAAATCCCCGCAGGTGACATCATCCACCTCATCGCCGAACCGAAGATATTCCGCGCACTCCTCCGCATAGTCCGTATACTCCTGTGAACGGTCGTCCCCGTCCTTCAGATGGACGCCGCCTCGCGGGTCCAGATAGGTGACGCGCTCCTCGTCGGGCATGTCCACGGAGTTCTCGTATTCCCGGATGGTCAGGATGATGGAACGGTCCTTGGTCATGCCGCCCTCCTCGCCCCTGAGCGGGCTGTGGTGAAGACACGGATGGGGTGCAGCGCCATGGGGTCCACCGGGCGGCCCACCATCTCCCTGAACAGGAACGTCTCGTGCTGCGTGCGGGTCTGGCGCATCAATGCGCGAATCTTATCCAGATCGCAGAGGATGCCGTTGCCGCTCTCGAAATCGAGGCGGATGACGCACCGGCTTTTGGCCCGGTGCTGCCGGTTCCGTTCCAGACCGGCGTGGGCGATGGTCTCCACCGGATTCAATGTCGTCTGTTCCATAAATCTCCTTCCTTTGTTGGATACTATCATCGTAGGTTGTTAGTTAGACATTTTTGTGGGATTGTGTTTTGCCAGCAGTTCTGGTATATTAAGGATGCGGCGGGAAACCGCCGGTAAGGCCGGATACCTCATCGGGCGATTGCAGCCCGAATGACTGTATCCGGCTTTTCGTTTGTCTGATTACCGCCCCTCCATGCCATGCTGGGGATCGTCCGGCGCAGAGCCGCCACCGAGCGCGTCCGAGGCGTCGCGGGATGCGTCCGCCTCATCCTTGAGGCTCACGCCATGCTCCTGCACAGGTTCCTCCCTGCGGCGTCCCTGCTGGATGGCGAGGGCTTCGGCGAGACCGCTGCCGGGCGCGGAGACCTTGGTGAAGTAGTCGCCCACTTGGGCGATCTCCGCGTCGGTCAGGTCCCGGTCCATGCCGGTCTCCGGGTCGAAACCCACGGCCACAATGTCGCCGCACAGGATGGTGTACAGTTCGCCCTCCTGCACGACGCTGGTGTAGTCCATCTGGGAGAGGTAGCCTTCCTCCTCCATGTTCCGGGTGGCGTAGACGGCGCGGTTAGGCGGGCAGTTGCCCAGCCCCTCCTCGTTCACGTACAGGCAGATGTTCTCCCCGAAGATCACGTCGAACGGTTCTATGTATCCGCCCACTAACTGTTGCAGGTCGTGGAGCGCGGACCCGTTCTCATCCTGTTGGATGTCGATGGCATGGGGCGTGCCGTCCGTTGGTATGAGCATTCCCTTCATGATGGGGCCTTCTTTCTCTATCGCTGGTTTTCATGGGTCGGGGCGTCAGGCGCGTGGGCGTCGAGTGCACGGGAGGAGTCCCGTGCGCTCTTGGCCTCCCCGCTGAGGCTCACGGATTCCTTCTGCCCGGCTGTGCCGTCACGTTGGGTGAGCATGTCGTGCTCGTACCGGTCGATGTCCTGCATGGTGAGCCAGTCCGGCTTCTCGGGGAGCTTGTCGTAGAGTTCCCGCATCTTGGAGACCTGTGCCTCGATGTTTCCGGCCCACAGGTTCTTCTGGGCAGCCGTCATGTCCATGCCGAAGTCCACGCACGCGCCGAGGTAGTAGTCGCAGTCGGACTTCAACCGGTCGAGGAGCTGGTAGTCATAGGTGGACGGCTCTTCGGGGCCGGGCGCGGAGGCCGGTTCCTCCACGGCGACGGGTTGCAGTGCCTCCTTAACGGTGTTGAGCCAGTCGGTCACGTTTTGCAGATCGGTGCCCGCCACGGTCCATGATGGAACGCCGCCGTCAAGGCTGAACGACCGCATGTCGCTCAGGGGTGTGCCGGATTCATCCATGCCGAGGAGGGTGCTCATGTAGTAGCGGCTGACGAACTGGCCGCCCTGCTCCGTGTCTTTCGTCATGTCGTAGAACTCCACGAGGGGCAGGCCGTGCCCGTAGAGCTGGCAGTCGTTGATCCGCTCCCCGATGTGGGGTGCCCCGCTGCCGATGGTGTCCCCGTAGACAAGATTGCCGTTCACACCGTAATGTTCGCCCTCCTGTACGAGGTGGACGCGCCAGCCGCCCGTGAGGAGGTCGTGCAGCGGATTCCGGTCGGGGGCTGCGGTCTGATGGTATCGCGGGTCGTTGGCGATGGCCTCGGCTTTCCGCAGGCAGTCTCCGATCGGCTGGGTGTCGAAGCAGTCTTGGATGAGGTCGATCTGTTCGTTGGTGAGGATGGCGTGGGCATCCGATGCTGCCGGTGGGATTTTCTCGAAGCTGAGGAGCTGCCCGTCAAGATACCAGCCTCCGTCGAGGCTCACGTACTCGCTGTCGTCGCTTTCCAAAATGTCCTGATCCAGTTCTCCCTGTGGGGTGAGGCCCATGATCTCCCGCAGGTCGTCCGGGGTGCCGTAGCAGAGAATGGCGTCCTTGGTCTCCTGCATTGAATCGAGAATATCCATGGTGTCCGGACGGTAATTGGCCGGGGCGATACAGAAGTACGGGGCGGCGTAGTTGGTGTTGTGCCCTTCGATCTGGTAGGTGAATATGCCGAGGGCGTCAGGCCCGGCCCCAAGTCCGATGCGCAGCAGTTGGAGCTTGAGGGGTATCTGGTTGTCGTATTCCGCCATGGTGACGGCTCCTTTCTGAAATGGTGGTTATCGTTGGGTTTCCTGTGCCGGGGCATCCGGTGCGGAGGTTCCGCCGAGGGCCTGTGAGGCGTCGCGGCTGGCCTTGGCCTCCCCGCTGAGGCTCACGGCCTGCTCCTTGTCTGGCGGCGTGTATCGAGGGCTGGGCACGTTCTCCTCCAAGGTGTGATTGTCGTGGAGGTAGGCGTAATGCCCGTCGTAGGTGCAGGCATCGACTTGCAGGCAGATGTCGGTGCGGTTGATCGCGTCCGTCAGGTCGGTGCGGGTGATGAAGTCGAAGGCGTGGTTGACCATGATGCCGGGCTTCACGTCCGCGTAGGGGCAGTCGTAGCTGGACGGGCTGTCGGCCAAGCGGACGCCGTACCGGTGCCAGCCGTCCGGAACACGTTCCATGGGGATGCGGGCGTCATTGGTCCATGCGGTGATGTGCTGCCCGTCGTTGAGGGTCAGGTTCAGGCCCATCAGCAGTTCCTTCGATGCGGAGGGCTGCGCCGCTTGAATATAGGATTGGATGCGGGACAGGGATTCGGTGTCGGTGCCGTCAAGGATGTCCTCGCATATCTGCAACAGGTCATCGTCGAACTTGCCGTCTATGTACGCATACATCTCATAATTCAGATCAGGGATGCCGGTGACTCTGCGCAGATCGAGGATGATGTCGAAGTCGAGGGTGCCGCCGCCATGACGCGCGACTTCACATACCAGAGGATACTGTTCGCGTGCCACGTCCAGATCGCTCAGATCGATGCTCGCCGCCATGCGTCGCACCTCATCCTCGGTCGGTGGCTGACCGGATGCGTCGGTTTCCGGCCTTTCGGTTGTCTCCTTGGAAACCGTGCCGTCGGCGGTGTGTTCAGGCACCGGCTCGTATGGCTCCGGTGCCGTGGTGTAGAAGACGTTATCGGCGCGGTCCTCGTTGAACTGCCGGTCGAGGGCCAGACTGAGCGCAGCGTTGCCGCCAGCATTGTAGGTTTCGACCCATTCGGCGTCGCGGTCTGGTTCGTTGCCGTCGAGCATGTACATGTCCCGTGCCCATTCGGGTTCGCCCTCGAACGCCTGCTCGTAGTCGGCGGCACGCACGTACCCCCAGTCGCCGATGCGGTATACGTCCTCGTCCTCTTCCAGATCGGCGGGGTCGAGGCGGGGGCGCAGCCGGTCATCGACACGCTGCACGAGCTGCTGCACGTCCTCCAAGGTCAACGGGTGTTCGGGCGGCGTGAAGGTGAGCACGGTGAGGTGGTTGATGGTGTCCGGGTCGAGGCGGGAGGCGAACCGTCCCACGGTGTCGATAATCTCCCCACGGTTATCCCACAGGAGATTGTCGGCCCGCTCTTGGCTAAGGCCCTCCCAGTCGCCGTCCCGGTTGATGCGCATGTAGTCGTCACGGTCGGGGTCCCAGCCCCCGTACCGGGCCTTCTCGGCGATGTCCTCTCTGGTGAGGCCGTGTCCCGCCTGTACGATGGCGAGCCACGAGGGATACGCCTTGTACTGTCCAAGGTCGGAATCGGGGTTCGCTTCGAGAACACGGTCCACCAGTTCCCGCAATGCTTCGATGGACTCCTGTGTGTGGGGTATGGTTTCCGCATGGGCGGACAGGTCCCTGCACATGGCCTGCATGTCCTGCGTCAACTGTTCGTAGGCTTCATCATCGCTCATGTCGATCCTCCTTCTTCAGCGTGCGGTCTCGTGGGCCGGGGCGGTGTTGCCGTGGTTCTGTGCGAGCTGCGTGGATGATTCCTTTGCGCTCTTGGCTTCCGCGCTGAGGCTCACGGTCTGCGCCTGTTCCTTGGGGTGTTTCGGCTCCTCGTATTCCTCGGCGGGGCAGCCGAAGGCTTTCTCCATGTAGCGGGGCGCCTCCGCAAGATCAGGGTCGTTCCACAGGTCGCGGAGCGCGTAGATGATGGACTGGTACGTGCCGCCGTAGGTCTTGCCGTTTATGGTGATTGTTCCGATGAATCCATCGCGTCACGGATGGTCTCGTAAGCTTCCGCGCCATCGTTGGTGAGCTGGCGGAGTTCCACGCTCACGCTGCCGTCGTGGTGCGCCCCGGTGAGGAACAGGTGCCCGTTCTCGTCCCAGATTTTCTGTATCTCGCAGTCGGCGAACACGTTGTCCCCGCCGTAGCGGGATGGGGATGTGTCGATGGCGTCCCTAAAGCTGTCGTATACGGTGAACCCGCTGCGGGTGCCGTCCCACCGTCCGATGCTGCCGGACACGATGACGGGGTTCCCGTACCAGTCGCTGTTCTCGTCGGTGATCGCGGGCGTGAAGCCGGGGGTCTGGCCGTCGAACCAGCCGATCAGTGCGTCGGTCTCCTCCTCGTAGTCGGTCTCCCGCATTTCCATCGCACGGTCGAAGATTTCCTTGTCCGAATACTGTTCGCGTACCTCCTCCTCGGTGATGCCGTAGCGTTCCATGATGTCCTCGACCGCCATGTTCTCGCCTTCGGTGCCGTAGTACGAGTCGGCATCGAAGATGATGCGCTCCTTGGGCTGCGGGGTGGTGGTTTCCTGTGCTGCCATGATGGTTCGTTTCTCCTTTGCTGCTCGGTTATCTCGTGGTCTCGTGGGCCGGGGTTTCCGTTCCGTGGATGCTGGCGAGGGCGGCGGATGAGTCCCGCATGGATCGGGCCTCGCCGCTCAGGTTGCTGTCCCGTCCCTTATCCTCCGGCTTTGAAGGTTGGGACGTGTATCGTTCCATGAGCGTGTTCCAATCCACGGGCACCTCGATCCGTTCAAGGGGATGGGATTGGAGCCTGCGTGCCTGTTCCCATGCGATCCGGTCTTTCAGGTCGGTCAGGTGCGGGCGTTCGGGTCTCTCGCCGCAGTGGATGTCGGTGACGGCTGCATGGGATTCCGTGGTGGGATCGAGGTAGGCGTTGACCTGCCGTACCGGTGCCGCGTAGGGGCGCAGATTCTCGGGAATCCGGTTGACGGCGGTTTCGGCTGCTGCCTGCGCGAGTTCATCCATGGCGCGGGTGTCCACGGGGAAGAACGCGCGTTCCGGCTCCTCGTCGCTCAGCCGGAAGGACGACAGGCGCAACTGCACCGTCACCTCCCCGTATGACGTGGATACGGGGCGCGTGTATTCCACCACGCGCTGCCATGTGTCCCCCAAATCCTTTTCGTAATCCTTCGTGTCATGGACGGTGAGGGTTGAGATCGGGGAGGATGGCCGGGTCACGGTCGGGAACGTCCTGTCCGGTCGCTCCGTCATGCGGCGCTCAATGCTGGCACGCGCTTTCGGCAGGTAGGTGGAGTGGGCCGCGTACTCCGGCGTGACCGCCATCGTGGGATCGTCCCACATGGCGAGCACACCGTCGTACATGGGGTGTGCGGGGGTGAATGCCTGATTTACCGGGTCTACCCAGTACGGCGGACGGTACGTGGCTTCGGTGAGGTCGTCCAAGCGGGGTTCGCCCGCTTTGGTGAGCTGGCGGACCTCCACGCCTACGGTCCCGCTGTCCCGGTTGCCGGTGATGAAGAGGTGCCCGTCCTCGTCCCGGATGTTCTGTATCTCGCAGCCGAACAGTGGAGAGTCCGGATCGTCCCGCAGCATGTTGAGGCTGCCGCCCACGTAGAAACCGTCGCCGCTGCGCACCATGAGGGGGTTCCCGCCGTTCTCCGGGTCGAATGTGCGCGGCTCGCGGATGTTGTAACCGTCGAGATAGTCGGCCAGATGGTCGAACGATTCCCGGAAATCGAGATTGCGGATGCCGGGTGGTTCCTTGCGGTGTTCCTCGATGTCCCAGATGGTTGTTTCCGTCATGATGGTCCCCTTTCATACGAGTGGGCGGGCGGGGCCGTGGCCCTGCCCGCCATTGTCAGAGTTCCGCCCTCGTGTCCTCATGGGAGGGGGCGTCATTGCCGTGGTTTTGTGCGAGCCGGGTGGAGGAGTCGCGGCTTTCCTCTGCCGCATGGGTGAGGGAATCGCCCCCGACTTCGGGGTGTTCGGCGAGCAGGTCGTGCCATGCGTTCTGGAATGCCTGATCGTACCCGTCCCGGTTCGCCTGCCGGACGGCTTCGGCGCTCATCATGCACGGGTTCGGCCTGTCGTAGCCGGAATCCCGCAGCGTGTCCGCCATGTCGGCGGAGAGTTCCCCGTCCTCGTCGCCGAGGGCTTCGGTGAGGGATTCGCTCATGGTCTCCTCCGCAAGGTCGGTGGCGTCGCTGAACCGGTTCATGCCGTCGGAGGCGTCGCGGATGCCTTCGATGAGGGTGTCGGCCATGTCCTCCGAGATGGCGTACACGCCCTGATCCTTCAGATGGTCGAGGACGGTGGCGGCGATGATGTCGGCCCTGTGGTCGTACAAGTCCTGCGAGTAGCATTCGTACTGCGCCGCCTGCGTCATCTTCATCAGGTCGCCCTTGCAACCGTCCAAGAGTCCCTGCGCAGCGGCCTCTTCCAGCCATTCGTAATTGTCCGGCAGCCAGTGGAGCAGGTTGTAGTTGTAGATGTCCACCATGCCGTCCGCCGCCTCTTGCAGCGCGTCGCCGATGTAATCGGCCCCGTTCACGTAGTCCACGGCGTCTTCGCCGTAGTCGCCGAGGTCGAGGAGGTTGTCGATTGCCTCCTTGATGGTGATGAACTTCTGCCCGCCGTAGAGCATCTGGTCCACGGGCGGATGCTCGTATGCGTCCTGCCGTGCCTGTTCGGCCTGAACTTGCTCCACCTGCGCCTGCACTTCGGTCTCGTATTCGTCGAGGGTGTCGGAGAGCTGGTTGGCTTCGCCATTGCTGAGGTTGAGGGTGTCGCGTACCCAGTCCTGCACCTTCTTACAGCCCTCCCATGCGCGGATCGCGGCGGAGGGCTTGCGGTATCCCATGTCATCGGCGAAATCGTCCACATCGTGGTAGGCGTCCGGTATGCGGGAGTCCGAGAGGAGGCTGCTCACGACCTGCGTGACGGTGGGTTCCCCGTGCACGCTGGGGTTGCTCTGGTAGTCGGTGGTGAAGGGGTCGCCATACCTCGGGGTGAGCTGGCAGGTGTATTTCACATGGTTCGGGGAGAAATCCCCCTTTCCGGTGTTCAGAATGTCGAGATGGATGCCCGCGAGGAAATTCGCGGCCTGTTCGGGTGTTTCGTATGCTGCCATGACGGTCTCCTTTCCGTGGTCCCTTTCGGGTACCACCATTGTATCCGGCGGGCTGGATGCCCGCCGGGGTCATGGCGGGGCATGTCAGCTTCCGAGGATTTCCTTGGCGATGCCGCCGGATTTCACGATCATGAAGATGAGGACGACGCTGATTGCGACGCCTTTGAGAAGGTTTATCAGGCTGTCCGCGCTGGATGTGGTCATAAGGAAGAGGATGTCATTGCCCGCGCTGAGGCTTGACACCGATCCCGCGAGCACGAATGGGTAGGCCACGAACAGGAACAGCAGGATCGCCCCGGCCAGACAGACGGACGCGAAGTTCTTCAGGAACCCTATGCCCATCTGTCGGGTTTCCTCGAAACCGAGGAGTGAAATGGGGATCGGGGAGAACGCGGCGTAGATGTAGATTTGCCATGCGCGGACGTAGCACATGGCGAAGCCGAGCACGAAGGCCACAAGACCGAAAAGCAGGCAGATGACGGACATGATGAGGGTCATGAAGCAGTCTCCGATGTTCATTGAGTCCCACTGGTCCTGCGTGACGCCATCGAGGCTGAACACGCCCGCTTCGCCGGTGCTGTCCCCCACCGAGCCGATGGTGGGAATGATGTCGTCGTTGACGATCCCGTAGATGGCCTGCATGATGTCGAGGCTGTTGTTGATGAACCAGTGGAGCAGCACGTAGATGACCGCGAGGAAGACGATCTCCTTGACAGCGGGGAGGGTGCTGGTGGCGTCGATGCGCTGGCTGATCTTCACCAGTTGGACGAGCATGAACAGGGCGAGGATGGATTCGCCTACGGGGATCACGGCGGTCTGGAAGATGTTGTTGGTCAGGTTGTACATATCGGTGCCCAGCAGCGAATCGAAAGGACCGCTGAGCAGGGCTTCCGTGCCGACGTGGTTGATGAGCTGGTTGTAGACGTTGAAGATCGATGTGGCCCATCCGAGGATCATGGAGCAGATGAATTTCCGAAGACTGCCGCCGAAATCGGTGATCCAATGGTATTCCGGTTCCTCGGCGTGGGCCGTGACGGGAAGCAGCAGGACGAGGGCAATGGCGACGGCGGTTATCGCCGCCATGCGCAGCCACCTGCGCCGCCTGTCGTATACGGATGTTTCCGTGATGGTGATGTTATTCATGGGTGTCCTTTCTTGCGTCCGCCGGTCACAGGCCGAACTCGTATGTGCCGTCCGCACGGTGGTAGGTTGCGGATACGGTTGCGGTGCCGGAACCGGGGGCGGTATCCGCGATGGTCAGGGTGAACGCGGTGGTGATGGTGTTCTCGTTGTAGTCGATGGTGGCGATGCCGGTCCACGATGCCGTGGAGGCGGTGGGATAGTAGGCGGCACACCATTTGCTCAGTTCGCTGGTCAGTGTGTCCGCGCCGCCCAGCAGGGCGGTGATCTCGTCGTTCAACCCTTCCACGGTGATGTTCTGCACGGGGTTCTGCCGTACATAGTCCGTGTCTTGCAGTTGGAAGGCGGTACCGCTGGACAGGGTGGCGCTGAGGGTGTCCGTCACCTCGCCGGTGCCTGTCTGGCAGGTGTAGCGGATGACATGGGTGCCGGTGTCCGTCTCGAACACGGCGGTGTCGATCTCCATACCCGCCGTGTCGGTGCCCTTCTCCAATCGGGTGACGGCGTAGGTGTGTTCGGTGGCCTTACCGTTCACGGTTTCCGTATAGGTGTGTCCGGTAAATTGCAGGGTGTCGGTGCCGTTGTTGGCGGACCAGACGGAGGCGGACAGCGTTTCGATGAACGCCTTGGTGTCATCGTCGTAGTTGTCGATGGCTTTGCGCTGCGTGTCGGTGAGGTCGGGATCAGCCTCCTCCTTTTCCTGCTGCTTTTCCTCGTCAGTTTTCTGTTCCTCCTCCGCCTGCTGTTGCTGCTGGGCGGCAATGTCGGCGCGGTGGTGGGCCACGTTGACGGCGCTCATGGCGCTGCCGCCGATGAACACGATGAGGAGGAACAGGCAGATGAGGGCCGCCGTCCGGTGTTCCGTGACGATTTTTTTGAACTTGTCCATGTTGGTTGTCCTTTCCTTTACCACGGCCAGCCGTAGACGACCCAGCCGCGCCCGTTCTCCGCGATCCAGTCCGTTAGTGAGCTGGTGCGGATGCCGGAGGAGATGCTGTCCATGACTTTGCCATCTCCGATGTAGATGCCGGTGTGCCCGTAGATTGCCCCGGCGGAGCCGCTGCCGTACTGGGCGGAGATGATCTGCCCGACCTTGATGTTGGCCCAGTCGGAGGAGGTGGCGTATCCGGCGAGGATGGAGTTGCCGTTACCGGTGGGGTATCCGAGTCCCGCCTGCTGGTAGACGTGGCTGACCCATGTGGCGCACAGGTCCGCGCCGGGCCATGGGGTGACGAGGGCCGCGTTGACGATGGCTTTTCCGGTCTCGTCCGCGTTGGCGTAGTCCTCGCCCAAGCCGCCCGCCCCGCCGGTGAGCAGCGCGTAGAACTGCTGGGCTGCGGGCAGTCGGTCCTCGGTGAAGGAGGACGGTGCCACGTCGGAGCGGGGCCGTTCGTAGCAGGCCATGAAAGCGTAGGTGGCAAAGCCCACATCCGTACTGGACTGCCATGCCTCGTAGCTTACGTCCTTTCCGGCGTAGTCGGTGATGGCCCCGTAGTAGCCGCTCTCATGGAGGGCGGTGCCCCATAAGCCTTGCAGGTTGGAGGCGATGTACTCGGTCTGGGCTGTAGCGGAATCCTTCTGTTTGCCGTTGGCGTCGCACCAGTTGGCGAAGGCCGTGTAGGAGCTTCCGGTGAACTGGTACAGACCGTACCCGGAGGAGGCGTCGCCCACAGTGGGGTCCCAGCCGGATTCGCCTTGGATGTTGCCCATGATGGCGGCGATCTGCACCGGGCCATAACCCGCTTGGGAGAGCGCCGTGGCGACCTCCAACTGCACGCCGCTCAGACCGTTCAGGCTGACCTGATTCTGCTGCTGAGTGGAGGACCCGGAGGCCCCGCCCAGCACGGCGATGAACACGACGACGAGAAGAATGCCCAGAAGAGGAGCCAGAAGCCCGCCGAATGCCCCCGCGACCGCCTTCAGCCCTCCTCCTGCGGCCCCTTTGAGGCCCGCCGTGGTGGCGGAATGGGCGGCGGCTGTCTTCGACGCGGCTGCCGCCGCGTTTTTTTGCCGCCGCCTGATAGGTGCGCCGTTTGACGTAGCCTGCGGCCTGCGCCCTGCGTTTCACGGCGGCGGGGTCCGCCGCCTTTTTCAGGTATTTCTTCTCGGAAAGTCCGCCGAGGGGGCTGCCCGGCTGCGTCGGATCGCGCCCGTCCAAGGACAGCGTGCGCTTGGCCTTGGATGCGGACAGCCTGCCCTTGACGTATCTGGCGGCGCGGACCACCGCCTTTCCCTTGTAGTAGGCGTCATCCACACCTTCCAGTTCGGAGCCTTCGAGAGTGCTGTGCACTGCTTTGGCGGCGAAGCCCTTCGCCGCACCCTTGGCTCCATTCCCGAGCCGGGTCCTGAAAGTGCGCCCGCCGGATTCACCAGTCCCATCGGGAAGACCGGTACCGCCGGTGCCTTGTCCGGCGGCACGGTCGCTGTGTTTTTCGGAGGTGGCCGCGAGGACGGCATTGCCCATGCCCGCCTTCGCGGCCTTCCGGACGGCGGATGCACCGTTGAGGGCGCTGACGCCCTTCTTGTCGGCGCTGTCCACGATGCCCGTGTTCACCGCGTCGGTCTGCTCCGTGAACAGGAGCCGTTCGCTGGCCGCCACCTTCTGTTCGGAGGTGGTAACGAAATCCGAAGCCTTCACCGGCGATCACCGTCCTTTCCCCGCGATACTCACTTGCGCTGCGCGGTCTCGTCCTTCGTTTCGTTGGGGTTGGTGCTCCACAGGTCGTAGAGCGCGTTCCCGGAGGGGAAGCGTCCCCGGATCGGCACACGCGCGTTGCCTGCCAGCAGCAGGCCGTCGCCCGCCTCCGCACTCTCGTCGATGCACTCCGCCTCCTGTTCGGACAGGTTCAGCAGCTCCGCCCACTTCATGCGGTCCAAGGGGGACTGCTTCAGGAGCATAATGAAGTCGGCGTTCAAAACGATGTTGCGGGCCGATTCGTTTTCCAGCATGGCCGTCACGTTCTGCGTGATGCCGGTCAGGAGGAGGCCGAACTTGCGTCCCTCGTTGGCGAAGCGGCTGAAATAGTTGAGCACGGTCGGGTAGGCGAAGAGCGACTGCATCTCCTCCACGTACAGCCATGTGCGCACGCCCCGCTGCGCGTTGAAGTACATGCGGTTTCGCACGGCCTCGCAGATGTTGATGAGGGCGAACACCAGCATGGAGTCCGGCAGGTTCTTCAGGTTGAAGTCGATGATCCGCTTGTCCCACTTGAGGTTGGTCTGGTGGTTGAAGAAGTCCATCGTGCCCTTGACGAACCGTTCGTATCGCAGGGCGATGACCTGCGCCTGACGCTCCGGCTGATCCTTGGCGATGTCGTAGAAGTCCTGCAAGATGGGCGGCAGCCCGTCTCCACGGTCATCCGCCCGGTTGAAGGCCAGCTCCACGCACCGCTGGATGATGGACTGGTCCACCTCGGAGAGCGGAGTGCCGGATTCCTCCGCCGACGCACCGGCCTGTGCCAAGGTGGCGTCGATTTTGAAGGAGAGCTGTTCGGCACGGGACATGTGGGCCACGGTCGTGGTGTCGAAGGGGTTCAGATGGACGCCGGTACCCACGCCGAAATCGTAGACCTCGCCGCCGTACCGGTCGGCGATGGCGGTGTATTCGCCCGCGCGGTCGATGATGTAGATTTCGTCGGTGGGGTTGGTGAAGATCGTGCCGGTCATCTCGGTCTTGATGAACATGCCCTTGCCGGAGCCGGTCTTGCCGCACACGAAGCCCATGGGGCTGGTCAGCTTCTTCCGGTTGCAGATCACGAGGTTCCGCGAATGCTTGTTCTGCCCGTAGTAGTTGCCGCCCTTGTCGTCCAGCTCCTGCGTGGCGAAGGGCACGAGGATGGCGACCTGCGCGGTGGTGAACATGCGGCTGATCTCCACATGGTTGTGCCCCAAGGGGAGGATCGAGTTGAGGCCACGGCGCTGCCGGTAGTCGTAGGTGTCCACTTCGATGGACGACTGGCGGGCCACCGAAATGATGCGCATGACCTGCTGATCCAACTGCTCCTTGCTGGGTGCGTAGGTGTAGATGAGGCCGGTGAACACGTAGAGCCGCTGGTTCTTGTTCTGCAAGTGGTCCAGCACGTCCTCGGTCTCCTCCTTGGAGTACTTCAGCTCCTGCGGGAGGATGGAGAAGTCATACCCCTTGTTCACCGCCGAACGCTGCTCCTCGATAATCTCCTTGTCGATCCACGCGGAGCGGCTGCGCACGAAGTTGATAGCCTTCGACTTGTCCATGGGCTGCACGTACCACGTGACCTCCATGGGGATGGGCAGGTCCACGATGTCCGCGAGGGCGCGGTCGGAGAGTTCCGAGCCGAACTTCTTCATGACGAGCACCTGCCCGTACACGCCGTTGTCCAGTTGGAAGCAGTCGTTGTACACGCCATCCGGCTTGAAGTCGATCTGTGTGGGCGCGATGCAGTCCTTGGTGGTCTGCACGCTGCGGGCGGAGATGTCTCGCTGGTAGTCGAAGTAGAACGGCTTGTATGGGTTCAGGAGGCTGTGGATGACCCTGAGCCGCTGGGTGCCGTTCAACAGATGGGGCTTGGACCCCATGGAGTTCAGGATGCGGCTGGATTCCGTTTCGATGCGGGAGAGCTGCCGGGCGGCGTCCTCCGCCGTGTCCGCCGACACGGAATAGGTCAGGTAGCGGTTGCGGCGGATGTTGCTCACGCCCTCCTTCACCTTGTCGTTCAGGATGTCGTTGAAGAGCTGCGCGTCATGCTTCGCCGCATCCGTAGACTGCTTCTTCGGGTCGAAGAACTGGCGGTGCCCCACCTCCTCCCGCAGCAGCGGCGTGTTGACGACGCTCATCTGCACGAGGGTGTTCGCGCCGAACTGGTCGTACAGGCGGGTCAGGGCGGAGAACATTGCCTTCTGCTGCTCGTCACGCACGCTGTGGTAGCTGGTATCGTCAAACGCGATGGACGAGGAGAACAATCCTTCCTCCACCTCGCAGATGCCGTCCTGATACATCCTGTTGTACCCGATGTAGTCGGTGACGGTCTTCGCCGCCTCTCGCTTGCGTCGGAAGCCCTCGGTCTTGTCGCTCAGTTCCTTATCCCGGTCCTTGAGCTGGGACTTGATGGACTTGTAGCTGCGCTTGGCGCTCTTCTCCGCGTCCTTCGCCTCCCGTTCCCGGCGGGCGATGTCGCGCTTCGCGGCCTTCTTCTCCTTCCGGGTGAGCTTGCGCCCGTGGGCGGTGCGGCCGCGCCGGGGCGCGACCTGCCCGAGTGCATCCACGTCGATGGCCCCCGCGTCTTCGTACACGGGGCGGGGGTCGATGCCGCCCTCGCCTGTGGCGTGGACAAACTCATCAATGTCGAAGTTGGCGGTCACGGGATCGTCCTCATAGTCATACGATGACACGTTCCGCGCGGGGGGAATAGGCTTCGATCCCCTTGAGATTTCCCTGCTTTCGGTAGTATTTTCCATAGATGCTTCCTTTCTTTCGGTCGGGCTGGCCGGGGTCGTGGACAAGGCCGCTGCGCGTCATCGACGGCGTGTAGAAGATACGGTCGTCGGTGAATTTGGCGCGGAGCCACAGGGGAACGAACTTCTCAAAGGGCATCCCCTTGGGACGCATGAACCCGCAGCACCAGAACGGCAGGCTCACGGCATATATCACCATCATGTAGTCGCCGGGGTTCAGGCCCAGCACGAAGTACAGGTAGACGCCGGTGAGGACGCTGACGCCGAGCGCACCCACGATGGAGATGAGGGTGCGCCCGGTCATCTTGCCCACGACCTTCGGCTGGTACTCGGCGATGTCCTTGTGTACGGTCACGGAGAGCATGGGCGTCCCCCTCTCAGGCGATCAGGTGGAAGGACGAGGTGTCCGCCGTCCACGACGCCGGGGCGGCATCCACGTAGATGGTGTTGGTCATGGTGGCCGCCGCACCGGACCACGAGGTATCGAGGGAGCCGAAGTAGATGGCCGCGCCGCAGACGATTGCGCCGCCGACGATCATGGCGATGGCACCGGCGAGCTGTCCGCCGCCGCCCTGCATACCGTCCTTGATGGTCATGCCGAGGTTGATGAGGCCGAAGACGACGAGCACGCCGCCGAGGAAGGTGACGCCCTGAGTGAGCATCTGTACTACATTGCTGAGCATTGTGATTGTTCCTTTCTTGTTGTTGTGAATGGGTTTCCTGTCAGAACCCGGTAAACCCGTAGAGCGCGGCGAACCCTGTGATGATGCCGCCCGACACGATCAGGGCGATGGCCTTCGCCAGTTCGCCTCCGCCGCCACGCATCCCGTCCTTGAGCTGGATGCCAAGGTAGATGACGCCGATGACGGTGATGGTCGCGCCGATGTAGGCGATGGGTTTCGCGGCGATGCGGACGATTTCTTCCATGTGGGGATGGTTCTCCTCTCCTTTCGGTTGGGGGCCGTGGCACAGGATGTTTCCCGACGCCACGGCCCATTGTACCAGCAGACCGGTATCTTTTAGGCACCCTTGTGTGCTTCCGCTTCGCGCATGTACGCCTTGAAGTCGAAGGACTGGTCGTGGAGGCGCTTGGGGTTGCGTTTGTCCACGATGTAGCAGTAGCGCTTGTGGCTGTGGGGGTCGTACTTGTCGTCCATCAATGGGTTGGTGCCCGCGATGAGCAGGATGGCCTTCCTGCGGCTCATCTTGGCGATCTCCGCCGCGTCGATCAGGTCGCGCCCCTGTATCTGCATGTTCTTGGACGCGCTGGACGACTGGCCGGTGCTCTCGTTGTAGGTGAGCTGGTTGATGGTCTGCTTGCCGATCATCTCCGCGATCTCCTTGTTCGTGGAGTTGGACTTGCCTCCGAGGAACAGGGTGGAGTCGCAGCAGTCCACGATGGTCTGCGCCTTCTTGTCGTACTTCGACTCAAGCTGGCTCATGGATTGCAGGATGATGGTGATGCCGATGTTCCGGCTTCGGGTCACGGCGATGGTCTCCTCGATCTGCGGGATGGTGCCGATGTTGGCGAACTCATCGAAGATAAAGTGCACCGGCGTCGGCAGCTTGCCGCCGTAGTCCGTGAGTGCCTTCCGGCAGAGCTGGTCGATGCACTGCCACATTAAAATGGCAAAGAGGAACGAAAGGGTCTTATCCGTATCCGAGAGGATGCCGAAAATGGCGATCCGTTTGTCCTTGTCCCCCAGCGTATCCAGTTCCATCTCGTCATAGGTGAGCAGTTCCCGCACGCCCGCAGTAGCGATGGGAGCGAGGCGCACGTTGCAGGAAATGATGATGCTTTTCAGGGTCTTGCCCGCCGCGACCTTGAAATTCTTGTAGTTCATGAGGGCGAAGTCCTCGTCCGGGGACAGGCCTCCGGTCTTGGCGGGTTCCACGATGATGGGCTGGCCCTGCGCGTCCAGCTTGGGCCTGCCGTCCGCACCCTTGAGGGTCTTCCGGAACCGGCTCGGCTCCCACGACCAGTCGCTCTGGGGCGATCCGGTCTCCAAGGTGCGGGTCAGGCCCGTGGGGCCTGACGCCGATGCGGGAGCGGCTACGCCCTGTTTGCGCACGTACTTCTTCCCGTCCTCGATCTGGAGGAACAGCAGGTCCAGCGGGCTTTTGAAGTTCTCGTCGTCCTCGCGTGCCTCCGCGAGGGACAGGAGGGTGAGCAGGCCGGACAGGTTGTAGTCCTCCGGGGGGAACCAATCTCTCAACAATGCGATGAGGGCGGTGTACAGCATCCGTTCCGCGTTCTCCCAGAACGGGTCGCCCGCCTTGCCGTCCCCGTTGGTGTTCATGATGTAGCAGTTCACGAACGACAGGATGTCGGTGTCCGTCTTCACGTATTTCAGCGGGTTGTAGTGCATGGACTCGTCGAGGTTGATGGTGTTGAAGCTCTTGATCTCATACCCGTTGTCCGCGAACAGGTAGCCCGCGTCCTTCAGGAGCGTGCCCTTGGGGTCGGTGATGAAGTAGTTGGCGTTCAGTTGCATGATGTTGGGCGTGACGTAGTTGAACGTCTTGCCGGAGCCGGAGCCGCCGATGACCAGCACGTTCAGGTTCCGGTCCAGCTCCGGGTTGTATTTGGGCCGGTGGAGGGCGAGGCCGTAGTTCTGGGTGAAGATGAGGTTGTTGTCCTCGTTGGTCTGGTCCTTGAACGCCTTGCCCTCCTTGAGGGTACCCCAGCGTGCCGAACCGCTCTCCTCGCCCGCACGGTAGTTGCCCATGAAGGCCACGAACCGCAGCCACACCAGCCACACCACGCAGAACATGCCGAGGCCGATGAGCAGGGATGTGGCCGACAGGTCGAGATGCAGGGGCCGGTCAAGGATGAGGGGCCACATGCCGGTGAAGGCGTCGCCCCAATGGTCGAAGAACTGGCCCGGCTGGGAGGCGATGGCCTCCCCGTACCGGTCGCCGAGATAGAAGCCGAGAACGGACAGCAGGAAGGTGACCAGCGCCGAGACGCCCATCTTCCGGCTGACCTCCGGATTGCCGCTGTGCTTTGCCATGCGCCGCCTCCTACCGGACCGGATTGAGCTTGTCCGAGATGTCGGTGACGCGCTCCTGCGTCTGACCGCTCTCCTTGGCGAGCTGCCTGCTGGCGTCACGGGCCTCTCTGGCCTCCGAGTCGAGGCTGTACGCCTTCTCCTCACGGACCTTGGACGGCGGGACATCCGTGCCGTTCTGCTCACGCTCGATACGCATGGTCCGCGTGTCCGTGTCCATGCCGTCGTGGGAGCGGATGCCCTGATTCAGGTCCGGGGTCTCCCCGCGCTGATCCAACGAACCGTCCGTCGCCATGGGCCGGTTGCGTGTAAACCAGTCCTGCCGGGCGTCCACGCCGTAGTTTTTCTGAAGCGTATCGGCTCCAACGGACCAGTCCTGCCGGTGCTCGAAGGGCAGGGGCTGCCCGTCCGCGCCCATGCGGGCCTCATAGAACATGAGTTCCCCGGTCATGGTGGTGGTGACGCCGACGCCCTGCGCGGCGAGCCGCTGGCGGAAGTCATCGAAGCCGGTGCAATTGTCGCGGGCGTCCCGCACCTTATCGGCGATGGCCTGCGTGCGGTTGGGAGCCTGCTGTGGTTGCGTCTGTGCGGCACGCTCCTGCGTGGGAGCCTGTGCCGGAGTGGTGCGCGGACGGTCCACGATGGGGATTTCCCGCAGTTGCGGCAGTATCTCCGGGTTCACCGGCTGGCGGAGCGTTTCGCCGATCCACTGCTCATGCTGCCGGGCCACCTCCTGCGCAAACCGGGAAATGGTGGACTGCATACGGTCAAGGTCGGCCACGGCGAACTGGAGGAAACCGTTGCCCTGCGGGTCCGTGAGCGGCATGGCGTACACGCCGTCCTGACGGCACATCTGTGCGAACAGGGCCGCGTCCTGTGCGCCGCCGAATGGGACGCACACCGCCTCGCGGGCGGCTGCGGCCTGCGCTTGGGCCTGCGCTTGGGTCGGGTCCATGCCGTTTTCGATGAACCGCTGCCGGGTCCATTGCTCCGCATTCTTCTGATAGTTTGCGAGATATTGCCGCAGTGCCTCCCCGGCCCGGCGGGCAACCCACCGCATCAGCAGTTCGCCCAAATCGTCGCCCATATCCTGTGCCATGTTGTTCCTTCCTTTCTCCCGCCGGGGCGGGCGTATTGGGTTGCCGTATCCCTTCCATCTTACCCGTGGCACCTCCTTTCCCGGCAGCCTCATTCTCTACACGATGCGGGATACGACTGCTGCCAACGGGGAAACGAAAAAAGGCCCCGATCCGAAGACCGGGGCCGAAGGCAGTGATTGGGCTGTGTGATAACAGACAACATTTGGAGGTATTACGAATACGCATCCAACCATCGCCTGACAAAAAGGATACCACAGGAAACGGAGGACTCACCGGATTCATGGTGGACATAAAAATCCCCCGAAGGTGGAAAACCCTCGGGGGTGAGTTTCATGAGAGAAGGGGCTGAAACCCGGAAATCGGAACCATCAACAAACCATCGTCCGTGCCTCCGCCCAATTCCATATTCTACGGGAAGCGCTTACCCGACACGCCGAAAAATGGAATCCGGTTTTGAAAGGTGGTGCGGCGGATGGATGAGTCTGTTCCGAGCATTGTATGCCATCCGCCGCGCTCCCCACTCTATACGCCGTCGGGATGGGACACGCCGGAGGGAAAACAGAGAAAATGTTGTGGATACGAAGAACCTTGTCTCCATCACGGAGGCGAACCAGAATTTCTCCCGTGTTGCCCGGCTGGTGGACGAGAACGGCGTGGCCGTCATCCTGAAGAACAACGTCCCGCGCTACGTGCTGGTGGAATACAGTCAGGTGGAAAACGAACAGACGGCGGAGGACGAGGATGTGCTGGCCGTATCCCGGCGTCTCATCGCCAAGAACCACCGCGCCTACGAGAAGCTGGCAAAATGAGGACCCTGTCGAAAAGCAGGTCCTCGCCCTGCATTCCGATCTGATTCGGGAGTTCGGGCACGGAGGGGATTCGGGACGAAGGGCTGCTGGAATCCGCCTTGGCCTCACCGGGACGCACAGTGATCTGTTCGGCAAATAAAGGAAAACCGCCGTATGGGGGAATCCCCTGTACGGCGGTTTTTCCATGCTCGGTTGGGCTGGCATATCAAGGCCCGGCCTGTCTCGCAAAAACAGAAACCCTATGATTGCTAGTATCCCTGTGCCTTTGTTCCTGAAATAATAAAAATACCCGGTACTCAAACAGAGTGAGTACCGGGCATTAGTTACCCTATCATGCGCTTCATTCGTGGCGTAAGTTTGGCGTAAATCCGCTTTTCTCTACGCTGGAATCCAGTCATTTCAAGGGTTTTCGGCATCTATCAGTACATGCCGCCCCTATACATCGCTTGTAGATTAGCCGCCCCATGTGGGGTAGCTGACTATATAAAGGGAGATGTACTCTGTTCAGATATGGAAAAAGCCGACTGGATTGCTCCAATCGGCTTTAAAATGTCACTTTATTGTACGGAAATTGCACTTATTCTTCCCAAGTAAACCGCAAATATCTGCTGGCAAGGATTTGCCCATCATTATCAAAGCAAATCACTGCACTGGGATTCTCCGGGGTCACTGTTATCGTTTCTAATTCTACGCCATCAACATCATAGCAGACAATCTCCACAGAACTAACATCACTGTCCAGTTCAAAGGTTTGATAGTCAGCAACTTCCTCCGGAGTATAGTCTGTTTTGGAAATTTCTTCACGGTTTTCGTTATAATACACCATAGAAAAAGATTCTGTCGGCTGTTGTAGCTCAAAAGTCACATGACAGGAGTAATCAATTCCAGTCATGGTAGTTTGGTCAGTAACCTCCATTCGGTCAAAATAGGTTTTAGTGTCAAAATAGACACCTTCTTCATCATGGTACAGATAATATGCTGTAACAGAGTTTGCAGATTCTTCATTGGACAAGTAGGCAATCGTGCCTTCCGCGCCTACGGTGTCATTGTCCAGATTTGCCCCAAATGACATGCTGGTAAAGTTTTGATCGCCAGCATAGGCTACATCCGCACTGGCAGAGAAGTAATACACATATGCTGCGTCCAGATCGAATGTATAGCTGTTATCTTCAAAATCAGCATAGACTTTCGTGTTTTCCGGCAATTCTTGCTCATCATTCACAAAAATTACCCCTACTGCTGATTCATAATCCGGTGTAAAACTCTGCGAAGAACTACAAGCTGTCATGCTGAACAGTAGTGTCGCTAAAGAAACAGCACATAAGAGTTTTTTCATTCTTTTGCACCTCGTTTGACTAATTTTAAATTTAATTTTGCCAAGATCACAATATACCTTTGCATTATACCACATCTGGCAGTTCAGTTCTACCCTGAAATAGTAATTCTGATTTCCCATCTTATGTAAAAAACGGAGCGGATTGCTCCGCACCGTTTCATGGCTATTCTGTTTTGAAAGCGCCAATCTTTTTCAAATAGGCAAATCCGTCTGCATGGCCCCGGAAGTAGATGTGTTCCCGTTCCATATTATCGGCCCGCATATACAGCCGGATAAATTCCTTCCAGGCTTCATGCTCCTCAGCAGTAAAAGAAAGTTCTCCCTTGCCCTCCAGCAGAGCGCCAATCACAGGATTTTGGCGTTTCAGTTCTTCCATCTGGGCCTTTAACTTGGCATATTCCGGGCTGGCAGCCGCCAAATCCATCACAATGTCGCTGTCGATTTCAGAAAACTGCTCGGAAATGCGCTCCGGGAGCAGGCAGTAGCTATCATCCATCTATCATCACCCCTTGTTACGATTTTTATTATACTATACCTGCCCCGCAGCGCAATGGCAAATGTGCGATCACCGTTCTTTCTGCGCTTTAGCTTTCTGTTTGGCTTCAGCGGCCTTGGCCTGTTCCTGGACGGTATCCCAAATATTTTCCATGTGGGATGTTTCTTTATCTTCCCACCGCTCAAAAATCTGCTTCAGGGGCTTGCCGGATTTCAGCAGCGCCCTGGCCTGGCTGTCCTCCAAATCGTTGTACTCTAACGACATCAGAATGTCCTCCCGCACCGTGTACTCGTAGGCGTGGTTCAGAATCTCAGCCGGCGGCTGGGAAAGCAGCCAATCCCGGAACTGTTCCTGTTCCGCGAACATTTTTTCATAGAGCCTGGTATTCAATTCTTCGTTGGTCATCGTATCCTCCTTTACCGTGCCAGCTCCGCAACCCTCCGGGCAGGCACATCCTCGCCCTCATCCGGGGTATCGTCCAGCAGAGTCTTGTCCTTCTCATCCATGTTGAGCAGAATATTCAGCTCTTTCAAACGGGCTGTTTTCTCCG
>ERZ827520.412-NODE-412-length-69576-cov-11.715079_pt1 | contig 69576 bp, 53 predicted proteins | sample MGYA00519581_ERZ827520 | MGnify/ENA primary metagenome ERZ827520 (study PRJEB31778, sample SAMEA3449339) | human gut metagenome | biome: human gut; feature: human-associated habitat; material: faeces | place: United Kingdom | collected 2010/2012 ... | reverse complement strand
GGTGAAGATGCCGGTTACCCGCGACTAGACGGAAAGACCCCATGGAGCTTTACTGCAGCTTGATACTGAATCCCGGTATATTATGTACAGAATAGGTGGGAGGCTTTGAAGCGGTGACGTCAGTTGCCGTGGAGCCGCCGTTGGGATACCACTCTTAATGTACTGGGGTTCTAACCTACACTGTTGAATCACGGTGGGGGACAATGTCAGGCGGGCAGTTTGACTGGGGCGGTCGCCTCCAAAAAGGTAACGGAGGCGCTCAAAGGTTGGCTCAGCACGGACGGAAATCGTGCATTGAGTGTAAACGCAGAAGCCAGCCTAACTGTGAGACCTACAAGTCGAACAGTAACGAAAGTTGGAGTTAGTGATCAGGCGGTAGTGAGTGGAAATGCCGTCGCTTAACGGATAAAAGCTACCCTGGGGATAACAGGCTGATCTCCCCCAAGAGTTCACATCGACGGGGAGGTTTGGCACCTCGATGTCGGCTCATCACATCCTGGGGCTTGGAGAAGGTCCCAAGGGTTCGGCTGTCCGCCGATTAAAGTGGTACGCGAGCTGGGTTCAGAACGTCGTGAGACAGTTCGGTCCCTATCTGTCGTGGGCGCAGGATATTTGAGAGGAGCTGTCCTTAGTACGAGAGGACCGGGATGGACATACCTCCGGTGCACCGGTTGTTCCGCCAGGAGCACGGCCGGGTAGCCGCGTATGGATGTGATAAACGCTGAAGGCATCTAAGCGTGAAGCACACCTCAAGATTAGATATCCCATAACGTAAGTTAGTAAGGTCACTTGTAGACTACAAGTTTGATAGGTCGGAGGTGTAAGTGCAGCAATGCATTGAGCTGACCGATACTAATAGACCGAGGGCTTGAACTACGATTCTTGTATTTGATCACTCTCCTGTTCGGTTTTCAGTGTACTCGAGTTGAGCGCGAAACGCTCAACTCGGCAAGTTTGTTTGCTTCGCAAACAAACTTGTGAACGCTGAGAATTCAGAGTATTGCTGCGCCGCGTTGATTTGCGGGTTTGGCGACAGAAGCCGAAACGCGAGGAAGCGGCGGAAGGCCGCAGAGCGACGGCGGAAACAAGAAAACAAACGATATGCACCTTTAGCTCAGCTGGTAGAGCAACTGACTCTTAATCAGTGGGTCCCGGGTTCGAATCCCTGAAGGTGCACCACCGAATGACAGCCCGAAGCGAACGCGGGTATGACATAGAACGCGGCCTGAACGCTGAGGCCGGCGGGACGGACGTCCGGCCGGCGGCAGAGGTCGGCTTAGAGGGAAATGTCTGCGGGCGCCGGCGGTCTGAGATCGGTATGAGCGGAGCGCGGCGCGAGCCGTACCCCGATTCGATACAATAGTCAGTGTCTTTAACAATGAGGGTCCACCCGTTCCCATTCCGAACACGGAAGTTAAGCTCATTTGTGCCGAAAATACTTGGCGGGAAGCTGCCCGGGAAAATAGGTCGGCGCTGACACGTCTCCCCCGGCGGGGAGGCGGCGGTTCCGTCCTGCGCTTTTGCAGGACGGTTCTCTATTCCTCCTTTCGCGCTCCCGGCGGGGCGCGGCTGCACGCGAATGCTTTTGCAGCCCATCAAAGCCGGTTGTCGGCTTGCGCGGGACGGCGGGGGTTTCATCTGGGAAGTGCGTTCCCATCCATTTTCGCCTCGGCCGGCGTTTTTCTTTGCCGGTGGCGGGGGTGCGGGCCGCTCGGCTGCGGCGGCGCAGGATGCGCGGGCGGCTTTTCCCGGTGTGCGGCTTCGGCTTAGACGCGCTGTCGTTTAACCTGTTTCATCTTGCATTTTTTCGCCGTGGTGCGGCTGCAGGTTTGCTTCGCGTTTCCTCTTGTTTTCTCTTGTTCGGGTTCTTCTTTCCTCGCTTTCCTTGCTTGGCAGGGCGGCTGATCCGTTCACGGGCGGGTAAGCGCGGGGAAGGTTCGGAAGGTTCTGGGAGGTCCTTTCAAAACGGAAGCCTTTCATTTCGGCTTCTGTCCCCCCTCACTCCTACACACGCATACATTCCTCCTTAGCTCAGTCGGTAGAGCATGCGGCTGTTAACCGCAGGGTCGTTGGTTCGAGCCCAACAGGGGGAGCCACTGTTAAATGTTCCTTGAACTGTTGTTTGAGGAACTTTTTTTGCCTTTTTTGCCCGCCATATGTGTAAGGGGAGGGGAATGTATATGTACACGGGATGATGCTGGCTGCCACTCATCCCCCTCGCCGCTTACAGTTTACTTCGGTTAAAAGTGTTTATATACGTTCTGGAGCGGCAAGTCTCTTCTGTTCGCCGCCGGATAAGGCGGCGCCATTTTCGAAATCATTATTTTTGCCGATTCGGGTTTTCATACTGCAAGGCAGCTTTTTAATGAAGTTTTCCGCCTGACCTTACGTCGCATTTTACGCGCGGCAAGAGCCGCCTTTCCCTAAATGCGGCATAGCGCTTTGGCAAATTCGTATGTTTGTGCGCCCGGATGTCCGAGTGTCTGGCGGGCTGCGGCCGCTGCGGGGCCATACGGCCCCGCAGCGGCCGCAGCCCGGTAGGCATGCGCGGTGCGAAACCGACAAGTTCGGTCTTTGGGCGCGTTATTGCAAGCGCAGAGGAAAAGGCGATCTAAAAAAACGCATAATAGAACGTTTTTTCTTTGCCGGCTGTATGTAGGCGGCGGCAGAAGAGATGGACGCCGCAGACAGGCGGAGGACGGTCGTTCGCAGATGGGAGCGGACGGCCGCGCTCCTCTGCCAAGCGTACGAGCCTTTGCTTATAAGATGAAACCGAAAAGGCTGGGAAAACGTTCTGTTTTAAGTTCTGCGCAAATTACACAGAAGTCGGGAAGAAAAACATCAAGACAAATTCTTGCTGAGCACGAAGGGCAAAGCCAGAATCGGAGTCGACGTGATATTCGACGAACAAACCTTGTTTCGGAATTGTTCGAATTTGTTGATTCGGGAAAAATCAAACTATGTCCGGCAGCAGAGCTTTCGCATCCTTGAAGAAAAAGCACAAAGGGATGTTTGTTGGTCAGATTGATGAAACCGGCGCTTTTCCGTCTCACGCTCAAACCATCCGTATGCGCAAAGCTTTGAGCAGGGAAAACGCAATTACGAAATGGTCAGAGAGATTATGAAAGAAGAAAACCGAATCAAAAAAACTAAGTATAAATTTTGTAATAAAAATATTAGCTTACATTTCCCAAAAACTGCATAACGACCAAGCAGAGGAGTTTGTAATTGACGCGTTGAAGTATTACACAAAATGTAAAAGTCCAACCTGCTGCGACCGGCGTTATCGTAATTGCAGATTGTGCGGGAATTGCAATTCCGACTGCAATGATTCTCAAAAAGGAATTTGTGACAAATGTCCCCGCCATTCGTTTGCAACGGCTGCACGAAATGGCATAGATGCCGCATCACACTTCGGTTTATCAACAGAAGGGACTATTATAGAATAGACAGAACGTATAGTACACGAAAAGGCATAACTGCCAGTTTGCGTAAAGGTTCGGGATATTTTCAACAAGCAAGTAGCGCTCTTCATGCCGCAGACAGAAACGAGTGATTTTTACGGAAAGAGACGTGCTTTCCTATACTCTTGCTGCGGCGCTTATTAATAATGGAACGGAAGGGATAATCCACACAGACAGCAGCCTGCTTTGAGATGTACGCAGTTGGAAGGCATTTTTTATGCGAATCGGAATTGCGCAAAGGATTTGGGGAAGCGTTGTTCGAATGGGAAAATCTGTTTTCTGCGCCGATTTCAGTGTAAAACATATCCGAACGCATTCGGTTTTTGTCCTTGATTCTATTCGGGTTGGCGGTGAAAAATGGCGCCGATTTTGATGAAAGGGGAATTTGCGGACAGGTATTTGTTCGTGGATTCCCCCCCTTTTTTTCAACGTTACGATACTCTTTGTAGCATTGCGGCCGCTTTCACTCGTGCCTATGTGTTGTATGGGTTCGTACGGTTTGTGCGGGTGGAAGCCTTGTTGGGTCGCCCTGCTCGCACAGCGTATGTACGGACGTCTGCGCACGGGACTGATTCGGCGACGGCGGGGAAGGCATCGAATGATGCGGGGCGCAGTGCTATGGCTTATGTGCTTTGTATGCCGGCCGCCGGGCAAATGGGGAGAGCTTGCGCGGCCGGTGTATACCCCCCCTGCGGACAGACGGAGGTGCTGCGGCGTTTTTGCCCGGGCGGCGGCGTTCTTGAGCGAAGGCCGGGGGATGATAAGGCGTTCCGAATACCGCTTTACCGCCGTTTTCGTGCGTTTTAAGGGACTGCACGGAGGGACGTAGCTTTTGCCAAGCGGCGGACGGCTGTGTGAAGCGGGCGGCCGCTTTTTTGTGAGGGTACAGGGCTTGCGGGCTCCAAGCGGGGCGTGCGCCAGAACGGCGCGCGTCCCGTTTTGTATTTCTGCGCCGGGCAGTCTGTACTGCCGCTTCATATCATGGTACGGGAAACCCTAAAGTTTTTTTTGCAACAAAGGAGCAAGCATATGGCTGCAACGATAACCGGGGTCGTTTATAACGACCTCAATCATAACGGACAGTACGACGCAGGCGAGCCGGGTCTCGCCAACGTCGCTGTCGTCTTATACAACGCTTCTGCCGGCTGCACCGAGGTACGGACAGGCGCGGACGGCAGCTTTTCGCTGACGGTCAACGCCGCCGGCGCATATACGGTCTATGAGCCGGTGACGGCGGGAAGCGGCTGCCCGCCAACGCTGTTTACACAGCCTGCGGGGTTTACGATGTCCAACACCGCGCGCAAGCAGAGCGTGACCGTCACCGCCGCGCAGGTGGCAAACGGCGCGGTGATTTCCGGCGTCAGCTTCGGCCACGACGCGACCGATAGTCCGCTTATGTGCAGCACGAGGATGATCCAGTTTGTCGGACGTCCGACCCTATGGTATAACATCAACCTTGTCACCGGCCTCCCCGTTTTGCAGGGAGCGCTCTCGCCGGCGCACGACGTCAACGCCATCGGCTACAACCCGCTGGACGATTATATCTACGGCTACGACCAGACGACGAACGCGCTCGTCCGCGTGACGGCCGGCGGGAGGCTGATTCAGCTTTCGCGTCCGACCGGCCTGCCGGCGGGCAATTACAACACCGGCACGTTTGACGCGAACGGATTCCTTTATTTGTTCATCAACGACGCCAATCGGTTTTATACCGTCGATCTGCGCCCGAATTCGGCCACCTTCCTTAAGCTGGTCAATCCTGCCGCGGGCTACACCGAGCAGACGGCCAACTTCGGTACCGCGATGTCGGCCGCGCTCAATATAAGCGACTGGGTGTACGACCCGTCCGACGGCAATCTTTACGGCGTGCAGCGCAACGGCGTGCTCGCCCGTGTTGTGCCGACGACGGGACAGGTGACGATTTTGACCACCTCCGCGCCGAATCCCAACGCCTCCTTCGGCGCGCTGGCCATCGACAGCACCGGCACGATTTACGCCATTGCCAACAACGACGGCACGGTCTACAAGTATACCCACGTCGGGAACATCGCGACGGGCGTTCCCTTCTCCACGACATACTTTGCCAGCTTCAACGACGGCACGATGTGTCCGAAGGCGACCGTGCGCGTCGATTACGGCGACGCGCCCGACGCCGGCGCGGGCAACGGCCCCGGCAATTACAATACGCTGCTGGCCAGCAACGGGCCGCGGCATGAGCTGATCGGCAGCCTGACGCTGGGAACGCAGGTCACGGCGGAGCCGGACGCTTACCAGAACGCCGACGCGACCGGCGACGACCTCGTGCTCGGCGTTCAGGACGACGGGCCGGTGCTGCCGCTGCCGCCGCTTGCGCCGGGCGCCGCCGAGTACGCGCTGCCCGTGACTGTGGTCAACGAGAGCGACGGCGACGCCATCCTTTACGGCTGGATCGATTTTGACCGCGACGGCCTTTTTTCGGCGGAGGAAGCCGCCGCTTCCGTCACCGTGCCGAGCGCGCCGGGCGTGCAGACCGTCGTGCTGCGCTTTGCCGTGCCGGCCGGCGCCGACTTTTCGCCGGGCGAGACGTTCCTGCGGCTGCGGCTGACGACCGACGCGCTCGCCTCCACGCCCGGCGCGGAGGACGCCGCCTCCGTCGGCCCCGCTTCGGACGGGGAGGTTGAGGACTGGCTGCTGCCGGTTGCGGCCGTACTCGCCGATATTGCGGTCGATAAAACGGCCGACCGCAGCGTACTGACGACGGGTGAAACCGTCACCTATACGCTGAAGGTGCAGAATTTCGGGCCGGATTCCGCCGCGGACGTCGTGCTGATCGATACGCCGCCCGCAGCGCTTGCGGACGTTCAGTATAGTCTCGACGGCGGCGCGAGCTGGCAGCCGTGGACCGGCAGCCTGCCGCTGGGGACGCTGCCGTCCGGCTTTTCCGCGCCGGTCCTGCTGCGCGGCGTCTTTACCGGCGGCAGCGGCGAAGTCGTCAACACCGCAGAGGTGCAGACGACGACCGACGACCCCAACCTGTCCAACAATACCTCCACCGTCGTCGTACCCGTTCAGGCGACGGCCGATTTGGCCGTGACCAAGACTGCGCCGCCGTCCGTCGATGCGGGCGCGCTGCTGACGTACACCGTCACGGTGGAAAACCTCGGGCCGGATACGGCGCAGAGCGCGGTTTTGACCGATACGCTGGCCGCCGCGCTGCTGGACGGCGCTTTTTCGACCGACGGCGGCGTCACGTTCGCGCCGTGGGTCAGCCCCTATGCGCTCGGCGATCTGCCGGCGGGCGGCGTTGCGACGCTGCTGCTGCGCGGCCGTGTGGACCCCGCCGCGATCGGTACGATTCCAAATACCGCGAGCGTGCTGTCGCCCACCTTCGACCCGGATTTGTCCAATAACACCTCCTCGGCCGCCACTGTTGTCAACGAGCAGGCCGACCTGTCGGTCGTCAAGCTGGGCGCGCCCAAGCCGGTCACGCCCGGACAGCTCTTGACCTACACGATCACGCTTGCCAACGCCGGACCGTCTACGGCGCAGCGCGTGGTATTGGAGGACGCCGTCCCCGCCGCGCTGCTGGCCGCAGAAGTCTCGTCGGACAACGGCGTCACCTACACGCCGTGGGTCAGTCCGTATGCGGCGGGCGATCTGGCCGCCGGGGAAGCGCGCGTCCTGCTGCTGCGCGGCACGGTCAGCGCCTCGGTGGGAAGTGCGATCCGCAATACCGCCGTGGTCAGCAGCGACACGCCCGACCCCAACCCGTCCGACAACACCGACACCGACGTGACTGCGGTGGCGGCGCTGGCCGACCTTGCCGTCACCAAAGCCGGCGCGCCCAACCCGGTCACCGCGGGCGGTCTGCTGACCTACACGCTCGAGGCCGCCAACCTCGGCCCCGGCGACGCGCAGAACGTCCTCCTGACCGACAGCCTGCCCGCCGCGCTCTCCGGCGCGGAATATTCGCTTGACGGCGGGGCCGTCTGGCAGCCGTGGACGGGTGCGCTTTCGCTCGGCGTCCTTCCTGCGGGCGTGACGGCGGCGGTGCTGCTGCGCGCGACCGTTTCGCCGAACGCCTTCGGTACGCTGACCAACACCGTCACCGTCTCCAGCGATACGCCCGACCCCGATCTATCCAACAACACCGATACCGCGCTCGTCGCCGTGAATACTGCGGCCGACCTCTCGGTCGTCAAGACCGCTGTAAGCGGTCCCGTTCCGCCGGGAACGCTGCTGGTCTATACGATTACGGTTCGCAATCTCGGCCCCGACCCGGCGGTCAATGCGGTTCTGACCGACGACCTGCCCGCCGGCCTATCGAATGCGGAGCTTTCGACCGACGGCGGAATTACCTTTACGCCGTGGAGCAGTCCCTATGCGCTCGGCACGCTTCCCGCAGGCGCGCTGCGAACGCTGCTTCTGCGCGCCGTCGTCGACCTGCCCGCCGGCGTGCTGTCCAATACCGCTGCGGTCAGCAGTGATACGCCCGACCCCGACCCCTCGAACAATACGGACACAGCCGTCACCGCCGTCGGAACGTCGGCCGACCTCTCGGTGCGGAAAGCGGCGCTGCCCGACCCGGCGACGGCCGGAGAGACGCTGACCTATCTGCTCAACGTCTCCAACGCCGGCCCGGATGCGGCGCAGAACGTCGTCGTGACCGACCCGCTGTCCGCAGCGCTGCAAAACGCCGAATTCTCCGTGCAGGGCGGCGCTTTCATGCCGTGGACCGGCTCGTATGCCGCCGGTGCGCTGGCGGCGGGCGGCAGTCTCCTGCTGACGGTCCGCGGGCGGATAAACCCGTCGTTTACGGGCACGCTGACCAACACCGTCACCGTTTCCAGCGATACGCCCGACCCCGACCCTGAGAACAATACCGACACGATTGAAACGCCCGTTGAGGCTGCGGCCGACCTCGCCGTGGTCAAGACCGCCGCCTCGGCTGTTGCGCAGCCCGGCGAGCTGTTCGGCTATACCGTTACCATTGAGAACCTCGGTCCCTCCGACGCGCTGGAGACCACGCTTGTCGACAGTCTGCCCGTCGCGCTGGAAAACCCCGAGTTCTCGACCGACGGCGGCGCGACCTATCTGCCGTGGGTTAGCCCGTACATGCTCGGTACGCTGGCGGCGGGCGTCAGCAGAACGCTGCTGTTCCGCGCGCTGCTGCGGTCGTCCGCTGTCGGCGCGCTGACCAACACGGCCGTCGTCAGCAGCGCGACGCCCGACCCCGATCCGTCGAACAATAGCGACACCGTCGTCACGCCCATCCTGCCGAGCGCCGACCTGTCGGTGCTGAAAACGGCTTTCCCCGCCGTTGTGACTGCCGGCGGGCAGCTTGTGTACACGATTCAAATCGCCAACACCGGACCGGCGGACGCGGTCAACGTCCGTCTGCTGGACGCGCTGCCTGCGGGTCTGGAAAACGCTTTCCTTTCCGCCGATAACGGCGTAAGCTGGCAGCCGTACACCGGCGCGTATCTGCCGGGAACGCTTGCGGCGGGCAGCGCCGTGCTGCTGCTTCTGCGCGCCGACGTCGTTGCCGACCCGCCGGCCGAGCTGGTCAATACGGCGATTGTCGACAGCGACACGCCCGACCCCAATCCCGACAACAACCGTTCGACGGTGGTCACACCTGCGGGCGCGGCTGCGGATCTTTCGGTTCGCAAGACCGCATCCCCCGACCCCGTCGCGCCGGGCGCGCGCCTGACCTATACCATCGTCGTCGCCAACGCCGGTCCCTCGACCGCGCGGCAGGCCGCCCTGACCGACGTGCTGCCGTCGGGCCTTACGGACGCGGAGCTTTCGACCGACGGCGGCGTCACCTACGGGCCGTGGGTCAGTCCCTATGCGCTCGGCGATCTGCCGGCGGGCAGCGTTGTGACGCTGCTGCTGCGCGCTGTCGTCAGCGCTTCGTCCGGCACGCTGACTAATACCGTCACCGTCGGCAGCGCGACGCCCGACCCCGACCCCTCGAACAATACGGACACCGTGACCACCGCGGTGAGCGCCGGTCCGCAGGCGGACGTGGCCGTCACCAAAACCGCCGACCCGACGCCGGCGGCTTCGGGCGACGTGCTTGTTTATACGCTCACCGTTTCCAACCTCGGCCCGGACAGCGCCGAAAACGTCGTGCTGTCGGATACGCCCGCCGGCCTTTCCGAGCCGGAGTATACCCTTGACGGGCTGGCGTGGCTCCCTTGGAACGGCGCCTATGCGTTCGGGACGATGCCCGCCGGTCAGACCGTCTTTTTGCAGCTTCGCGGCATCGTGTCCGCGGCGGCCGGCGGACTGCTGACCAACACCGCCGTCGTTTCGAGTACGACACCCGACCCCGACGAGAGCAACAATACCGTCACGATTGTGACGCCGGTGCAGCCCGCGCCGCCGGAAGCCGACCTTGTTCTGCGCAAAGCCGCGTTCCCCGATCCCGCGCAGCGCTGCCGCTTTGTCACCTATACGCTCACGGTGCGCAACCTCGGGCCGTCTACGGCCGTCGGCGTGGTCCTTTCCGACCGAATGCCCGCCGAGCTGTGCGATCCCCGCTATTACGACGAGCACAGCCGCACATGGCGTCCGTGGACGGGAAGCGTCAATGTCGGCGATCTGGCGCCGGGAGAGGCGGTTTCGCTGCAGCTTGCGGGTATGCTGAGCGCCTGCGCGAATGCGCCGTTCCAGAACACCGCGTCGGTCACGAGCAGTACGCCCGACCCGAATGCCGCCAACAACAGCGCGTCGGTAACGCTGTCGGTGGACCGCTGCTGCTGAAGCGGCCCGCAGGCCGGTAAAAACGGCAAAAAAACAGAGAAAAGTCCTCAAGCAAGCTGCGCTTGAGGACTTTTTCGCCGGCGGGCAAGGACGGTTTACGCCGGCGTCGCCCCCCTGCCAAGGAGAGCGTCTGCGCCGCCGGCCGAAAAGAGGCCGCCTTGGCGTAGACGAAAAAACGCGCTTCGATTTCCGAAGCGCGTTTTTTGCGGCAGGACGTTGCCGGAGCGGACGACCCATTTGGGCGCCGATGTGCAATGGGACTGCACGTCCGTGGAAGCAGGGAAGGGAAAATTTTCTGACGTTCGATGCGCGCTTATGCCGACGCATTGGGATTTTATGCTTTTCAACGATGTATCGCCTCCGGCGATATGATGTCATGCTTTGCATAATGATGTTGCTCCCGATGGTCGCAAGGATGCGATGTTTGCCATCATGTACCGTCATGTACACATCATTCACGAAGTGAAATTATTGGCGCAGCCTACAGCATTTGCCAAAGGCAAACATCATTGAAAAAGCGAACCTTTGTCTGCCGACAAAGGTTCGCTTTTTCCTGGTGGGCCATCAGGGACTCGAACCCGGGACCGACCGGTTATGAGCCGGTTGCTCTAACCAACTGAGCTAATGGCCCTTGTAACTTGTCTATTTTAGCACAAAACGCGCCTCTTGTCAACCGTTTTGTTGCATAGAGACGGCGGAAGCGGCGAAATCCGGCCGCAGAATCGTACAGCCGAGCGCAAGCGCCTCCCGCTCGTCATGCGTGACGGCGATGAGCGTGCGGCTGTTCCGGCGGCTGCGGACGTATTCGACGGCCCGCGCGCGCGTCGTCTCGTCCAGCCCCTTGAAGGGCTCGTCGAGGAAAACGATGTCGCTGTCTGCCAGCATTGCGCGGGCGAGCGCCACGCGGCGCTTCATCCCGCCGGAGAGGCTTTGCGCGGGCTTGCGCGCGTCGTCCTCGGTCAGCCCGAGTAGGGCCAGCTCGCGCAGGAGCGCGTCGCTTTTGACGCCGGGCAGCGTCAGGCGCAGATTCATAAGCGCGCTGTAAAAGTCCTGCAATCTGTCCTCCTGAAAAACGGCGCTGCGCTTTTCGGGAACGCCGGAGATACGCCCCGTGTACGTTTTTTCCAGCCCCATCAGCACGCGCAGCAGCGTCGTCTTGCCGCAGCCGGAGGGCCCCATCACCGCCGTACAGCTTCCGGCGGGGAAGGTGAGCGACAGCGCGCGGAGCACCTGCTTTTCACCGAAGGAGACGGAGAGGTTTTCGGTTGTGACGTCCATAAAAGCGACCGCAGCTTCCGCCGAGGGCGAGAGCTTCCTTTCTGCGAGTTTTGGGGGCATTGTTTCGGGGCCTTTGGCGTTTACAGCCTGCGCAGACGCGCGTAAAACCTGCCGAGCAGGAACAGGAACAGCTTTTCAAACAGAACGCTGATGCACACGACCGCCGCCGTCCACGCGAACAGGTCGCCGGTGGCGAAGTACACCTTGGCGAAGTAGAATTTTTCGCCGATGGAGCCGTCGGGGATGCCGATGATTTCTGCGGCGACGCCCGCCTTCCACGCCAGCCCGATGGCGACGCCGCAGCCCGACAAGAGGTAGGGCCGCAGGGCGGGCAGATAGACCAGCAGCAGCCGCCGGGGGGAAGATACGCCGAAAAGCGACGTCATCTCCAGCAGCGCGGGCGGCGCGCTTTTCATCCCGTTGAGCACGTTGGTGTAGACGATGGGCAGCACCATCAGGAAAGAAATGAACACCGAGATGTTCGCCGCCGACAGCCAGATGAGGCTGATGACGATGAACGACGCGACCGGCACCGACTTGACCAGCGAAAACAAGGGCCACAGCAGATGCTCCAGCACGGGGACGCGACCGGCGGCGAAGCCGAGCAGTACGCCGGCCAGAAACGCCAGCAGGAAGCCGGCCGTGATCCGCGCGAAGGAGAACAGCACCGTGCGCCAGAAATCCGCCTCGAGCACGAGCGCGGCAAGACGGCGCAGCACCGCTGCGGGGGCGGGGAGGAGAAGCTCCTCCCCCATCAGCCACGCGGCGGCCTGCCAGACGGCCAGCGTCAGCAGCACCGCGCCTGCCCGCAGCAGGCGCACTTTATTTTTCGTAATAAAACGCATCATCCGGCAATTTCCCGCCGACAGCTTCGGGGTTCTTTTCATACAGCACGCCGAGATAGGTCTCCAGCGCAGCCTTCATCTCCGCGCCCTCCATGCAGGTGATGTTGCAGTAGGGGATGGCCTTTTCCGCAATCGCTGCGGTCGCAATGCCGTATTTTTCCACGAGCTGCGCCGCTACGGCAACGTTTTCGTTCACATACGAGGTGGAGGCGCGGTATTCGGTCAGAAAGGCCTCGACGGCCGCCGGGTTGGCCTCGGCGAATTCGCGGCGGACGACGATCGTGCCCGTGAGCAGCTTGCTGCCCGTTTCCGCGGCTTCCCACGCTTCGTTCAGGTCAACGGCGATGTGCAGCCCCTCCACCTGCGCCTGCGCGGCGGTGACGTAGGGCTGCGGCAGCATGGCCACCGCGTCGGGCTGCGCCTTCAGCAGCGCGACGACCTCGGTCGGCTCGCTCTTGAACTCGATGGTCAGATCCTTTTCCGGGTCCAGACCGGCCTTTTCCAGCAGGTAAAGCAGCGTGTATTCGGGCGTGGAGCCCTTGCCGGTCGCGTAGACGGTCTTGCCTCTTAGGTCGGCCAGCGACTGCACGCTGTCGCCCGTTTCGACGATATAGAGCACGCCGAGCGTGTTGACGGCGAGAATCTCAATGGCGCCCTCCGTGCGGTTGTAGAGCACCGAGGCCAGATTGGCGGGGATGGCGGCCATATCCAGCTTCCCCTGAATGAGCAGCGGCGTCAGCTCGTCGGCCGAGCCGGCGACGGTGAATTCGTAGTCGTTGGCGGCCTCGCCCGTTTCGTCGTCCTCCATCAGCTTGACCATGCCGATCGAGGTCGGCCCCTTCAGGCCGCCGATGCGGATGCTCGTCTTTTCCGTAACCGTACTTTCCTCGGCGCCGGCGGCCGACGAATCGCCGCCCGGCGCGGCAGAACCGCTTTCGTCTGTGCCGCCGTCGGTGCAGGCGGCCAGCAATGTGACCAGCAACAGCATTGCGGTCAGCAGGGAAATGATCTTTTTCATATTTACTACCTTGTTCCTTTCCGTTTTGTGTTCCGAACGGGCAGGGGGTCAGACCTTGGCGGTGACCGTTTTGGCGGAAACGCCCGCGAGCATCCCCAGCTTGCCCGAAAGGGCGCTCACCGCGGTGCCCGGCGCGTCCATAATCACGCAGATGACCGACACGCTCTTTTCGCCGTAGGGCACGCCCAGCCGGCCGATGATATGGCTGCCGTACTCGTGCAGGCAGGCGTTGACCTGCGGCACCGCCGCCTTGTCGGCGACGATGATGGTCACGACGGAGATTCGGTTTTCCATCGCTTTTCGCTCCTTTCGGTTGAAAAAAGGGGGAACATGCGGTCGGCATGTCCCCCTTCTGCTGCTTGCAGCTTGTCGTCGATGCCTTTCCATTCGGGACGAACCCTCATGCGTCAGAACACAATATGATATTTTCAGTATACCGCATTTCGTCCGCGGTTTCTGTGCGCAAATTGTAAATTTTACGCGTTTTCAATCGACAGGCAGTCGAAGCCCAGCTCCTCGATGGCGGCGCGGAGCGCGGCGTCGTCCGGCAGGGCTTCGCTTTCGACCGCCGCCGTGCCGGCCTTCAGGTCCACGCTGACCTTCACGTCGCCCAGCGCCGAGAGCGCCTTTTCCACACGGGCGCTGCAATGGCCGCAGCTCATGCCGTCGATGCGGATGATTTTTTGCATATCGTTTCCCTTCCTTCGTTTGCGTTGTATATTTCCCGTAAAGCGTGCAGGGGCGCGCCTTGCGCGAAATGCGGATTTTTCAGCGGCGGGGGACGTCGCAGCGCATCCGATACAGCCGCAGCGCGTTCGTGACGACGAACAGCGAGCTGAGGCTCATCGCCGCCGCGCCGATCATCGGGTTGAGCGTGACGCCCCAGACCGGATACAGCGCGCCGGCCGCCAGCGGGATGCCGAGCGTGTTGTAGAAGAAGGCCCAGAACAGGTTTTGCTTGATGTTGCGCATGGTCTGGCGGCTGCACTCGATGGCCGTGGGAACGTCGTTCAAATCGCTTTTCATCAGCACGACGTCGGCCACCTCGACCGCGATGTCCGCGCCGCTGCCGATGGCGATGCCGATGTCCGCGCGGGCGAGCGCGGGGGAGTCGTTGATGCCGTCGCCGACCATAATGACCTTCCGCCCCTCGGCCTGCAATTCGCGGACGACGCGTTCCTTGTCCTGCGGCAGCACGTCGGCGATGACGCGGTCGAGGTCGAGCTTCCGGCGGACGGCGTTGGCCGTCGTCTCGTTGTCGCCGGTGAGCATAATGACCTCGCAGCCGTCGTCCTTCATACGCCGGACCGCGGCGGCGCTGGTCTCTTTGACCGTGTCTGCGGCGGCGATTACGCCCAGCAGCTCGGTTTCGCAGGCGAAGAACAGCGGCGTTTTGCCGTCCTCGGCGAAGCGCTGCGCCTGCTCGCGGACGGCGGAGACGTCGACGCCCAGCTCCTCCATATACGCGCCGCTGCCGCCGTAGCAGGTTCGGTCGTCGATTATGCCGCGGATGCCCTTGCCCGTGACGTCGGTAAACTCGCTCACCTCGGCGGGTTCGGCGTCGGCCGCATAGCGGACGACGGCGTCGGCAAGCGGGTGCCCGCTTTTCTTTTCCAGCGCCGCGGCGACCGGCAGCAGCCGACCGGGCGCGCATTCCACGACGTCGGTGACCGAGGGCTTGCCGACCGTGATGGTGCCGGTTTTATCCAGCACGACGGTGTCGGCGGCGTGCAGCAGCTCCAGCGCCTCGGCGGATTTGATGAGAATGCCCATCTGCGCGCAGCGACCGGTGGAAACCATAATGGCCACCGGCGTCGCCAGTCCGAGCGCGCAGGGGCAGGAGATGACCAGCACCGAGATGCAGGCGTTCAGCGCGTCCTCCACGCTCCTGCCCGCCAGCAGCCACGCCGCGCCGGCCACGACGGCGATTGCCATAACCGCCGGCACGAAAATGCCGCTGACCTTGTCGGCCAGCTTCGAAATGGGTGCCTTGCTCGAGGACGCCTCCTCCACCAGCGCCACGATGCGGGCGAGGGTGGTGTCCTGTCCGACGCGGGTCGCGCGGATTTTCAGAAAGCCGGTCATGTTGACCGAGGCGGACATCACGGCCTTGCCTTCGTCCTTTGTCACGGGGATGCTTTCGCCGGTCAGCGCCGACTGGTCGACGGCCGAGCTGCCCTCGAGCACCACGCCGTCCACCGGCACGCGCTCGCCCGGCTTGAGCAGCACGACGTCGCCGGTGAGAATCTCCTCCGCGGGGATGACGCGCTCCTCGCCGTCGCGCAGCACGGTCGCCGTCTTGGGCGAGAGGTCGAGCAGCTTGGCAATCGCCGCGCCGGTCTTGCCCTTGGAGCGCTCCTCTAAGAATTTGCCGACGGTGACCAGCGTCAGGATCATCGCCGCCGACTCAAAGTACAGGTTGGTGCGGTAACGCTCGACCGTGTCCCAGTCGCCGCGCCCGAGAGCCGCGCCGATCATAAAGATGGCGATGACGCCGTACAGCATCGCCGCCGCCGAGCCGACGGCCACGAGCGAGTCCATGTTCGGCGCGCGGTGCGCTAGCGCCCGGAAGCCGTTGAAATAAAATTTGCGGTTGACGTACAGCACCGGCAGCGTCAGCAGAAATTGCAGAAAGGCGAACGGCAGCGCGTTTTGTGTGCCGTGCAGGAAGCTCGGCAGCGGCAGGCCGAGCATATGCCCCATCGACACATACATCAGCAGCACCAGAAACACAATCGAAACCCAAAGCCGCGTGCGGATGGCGGTGAAGCCGTCGCCCGCCGCCGCCTTTTCCTTCTTCGGCGCGGCCGTACGCTCCCGCTCGGCAAGCTCGGCGGCGCCGAAGCCCGCCTTTTCCACCGCCGCGATCACGGCATCGGCGCCGGTCTTCGATTCGTCGTATACGCACACCATGCTTTTCGCCAGCAGGTTGACCTGCGCGCTCTCCACGCCGTCCAGCCGGCCGACCGCTTTTTCCACCGCGGCCGAGCATGCCGCGCAGCTCATGCCGGTCACGGAAAACTTTTTCTTTGTCAAGTGAACACCCCGCCTTCGCGCCATACGGTTAGATTAGACTATCCCTATGGTTATTATACCCAGACTTTGCAGAAATTACAATCCTTTATTTTTACCGAAAAATTGCATTCCACATAGGACGCCGTTTGACAAAACAACAAAAAGGCGGACCCGTGTGGGTCCGCCTGCGCGGAATGCGGAAAGGGGGTGTGCTTAGGTGAGGGGCGCGTAGGAGATCGCCGTCACGCCTTCGGAAAAGTAAACCGCGATGACCATGCCGTCCTTGGTAGCGGTGAACACGTCCTCCAGCCCCACGTCCGTAAAGCCGTCGGCCGTAAGAGCCGCGATATACGCGTCGCAGTCGGCCTGCGTGGTGTCGGCGTATGCGAATGTGTATTCGCCGCCGACCTCCTCCGCCATCATCAGCGTGCCGGCGGTGAATTCGGGCAGCTCGGACGGAAATTCGGCGTTTTCGTTTACGCTGGTGTCGTCATCCGAAAAGCTGTATTCGGTGTAGCCCTCGGGTACGTCAAAAAGCATGTCGTCCGGGATTTCGTCCGAAAGCGCCGTGACGCTGAGCAGGGAATCGATAGTCGTGTCGCCAAGCGCCATCGTGTAGCGGATCGCGTACAGCGCATCGCCGTCGAAGAAGAAGGTCATCGTCTGCGTCTCGTCCTCCGCTGCTGCGCGCACGACGCAGTCGTAGGTTTTGCCGTCCAGCTCTTCGGTCCCCTCGGAAACGAAAACCGTGTCGTCCGTCGGCAGGGTCGATTCCTCCTCGTCGCTCACGATGTAGACCGGCTCGGTGAGGTCGAAGGAATAGCTTTTGCCGTCCTTGACCACGACATAGGAGACTGCGCCGAGCATCTCGGATTTGGTGCAGAGGACGCCGTCGCGTCTGGCGGTGGCGGTCTTCATCTCCATTCCGGCAAACTCGCCCTCGAGCGCGAGGTATACGTCCTCCTCGGCAAGGCGCGCCATCAGCGCGTCGTAGCGCTCGGAGGGCGTCTTTTCCTCGGCGGGCGCGCTGCTGTCTTCGGCGGGTTCGCTGCTTTCCGCAGCCGACTGTCCGGCGGGCGCACTGCTTTCGTCGCCGCCGTTCCCGCAGGCCGCCGCGCCGAGCGCGAGCAGCAGACAGAGCAAGAGGATAAATGCTTTTTTCATACGTTTCTTTTCTCCTTTTTTCTTGGTTCTATTTTTAAGAAATATCGTCGTTTTCCGCGCGGCTTCTATGCAAGGGCAAGCGCGTCCTGTCAGAGTGAGCTTTGGGCCGTCATACAGCAGACGGTCGTGACGCCGTGGAGGTGGTAAACGATGACGACGATGCCGGCATCGTTGACCGCCGTGAACATGTTTTCCTCCTCATCCTCCTGCCGGACGAAGCCCGCTTCGGCGAGCAGGCGGATATAGGCGTCGTAGTCGGCCTGCGTGGTTTGCAGATAGCCGAAAATGGCGGCGTCGTCCTCCGTACCCGCAAGATACAGCATCCCGGCGGTGAACGCCGGCAGGACGTCCGGGAAGCCGGCCCGCTCGTCCAGAAAGACGTCGGACGGCCGGATGCAGGCGATCACCGTGGCGCCGGCCGCATACGAAACCGTCACCAGAATGCCGTCCCTGCTTGCGGCGAACACGCCGCTTTCCTTCCATTCGACCGGCCGGAAGCCGTCGGCCTTGAGCGCTTCGATGTACGCGTCGCAGTCGGTGCGCTCGGTGAAGATGTAGACAAAGCCGCACTGCGCGGCGGAGGTGGAGACGCTGTAAAGCGTTCCGTCGGTGAATTCGGGCAGCTCCGAGGGGAATTCCGGCGCTTCATAGGGCTCCTCGACATATTCGGTGTAGCCTTGCGGCACCTCGAAGGGCATGTCCTCGGGAATCTCGTCCGTGAACGCCGTGACACGGAAGAGTACGTTCATTGTAACGCTGTCCATTTGGAGCGTCGCGCGGATGGCGAAAAGCGTGTCGCCGTCAAAGAAATAGGTCAAATGCTGGGTGCTGTCCTCAAGGGATTCGCGGATGACGAAATCATAGGTTTTCCCGTCGATGGCCTCCCGGCCCTCGGCGACGAAGCGGGTGTTGTCGTCCGCCGTCAGCTCCAGCTCCAGCTCGGCAGTCGAAACGCGCATATAATAGGGGCTGAGCATATCGAAGACGTAGGCGACGTCGCCCTTGACCACGGTATAGGCGGATTCGTCTCCGACCGTCTGCCGCATCGACGTAATGCCGCCGCGCTCGGCGACGGCGACCTCTATCTCCACGTCGAGTACGCTGCCGCAGATTGCGAAATACAGGTCCCCCTCCGTCATGCGCGCCGCCATCGCGTCGTAGCGCTCGGAGGGCGTGGATTTTTGCGCCGCGGCGGAAACGTCGGGCGCCGAAAGCTCGTCCGAAACGTCCGATTCCTTGGAAGTGTCCGAAGCATCGGAGACGTCTGCCGCGCCGGCGCTTTCCGCACCGGCGGACGCTGCCGGCGGCGGGGAGATGCCGCCGCTGCTTTCGCCGAAGGATGCGCCGCCGCAGGCCGCCGCGGAGACGGCGAGCAGCAGGCAGAGCAGGCAGACCAAAATCCTTTTCATACGCTTTGCTCCTTTACAAAGACTGTTGCGGGGCAAACGGGGAAAAGAGGCGCGCAAAAGAACGCGTCAGCGGATGTCCTCCACCACCGTTTCGGGCGGCGTGTCCAGCTTGTCGGGGTTGTAGAGACAGTCCTTGAGTACCTTGAGCGCGGAGGCGAAGTAGAACCCGTCGCAGATGCGCTCGTCGGTGACGACCGTATAATCGATGTATTTGTTGCGCTCGACCGTGCCGTCCAGCTTAAGCTCGTTCTTGTAGTACTTAGCGCCGAAGGCGATGAACACCGGGATGTTGCCGAAGTTGTACAGATGGTGGTAGATCGGCGGGATGCCCAGAGACCCCATCGACGTGATTGCCATCGACCCGTGAAAGGGCGACAGCAGCGTCAGCTTGCGGGGAATGCAGCCAAAATAGTCCAGCGTTTTCAAAAACGAGACCGTCGCCTTCATAAACAGTCCGGGTATGTAGTTGAGCGCCTTCGCCAGTCCGTCGAAATCGGTCTCGTCGCCGCGGCTGGATTCGATGGCGTCCTGGATGACGGCGTAGACCTCGTCGGCGGTGAACTCCGGCCGAAAGATCAGCTTCAGGCAGGTGTCGGGCGAGTCGAGCGCGATTTCCTTTTTGATGGTCAGCATCACCTCGATGCAGTTGCGCGCATGAACCCGCTGGCCGCGGATGAAGCGGTTGATGCCCGGCCGCTGCGACACGGTGCGGACGTAGGAGGCCACCAGCAGATGCAGCATGCCGAAGCCCTTTAAGCCCTCGGCGCGCTTTTTGCGGATGTATTCCTCGGCCTTATCCACGTTGATGGAGTCGCGGATGAAGTTCTGCGCGTCGTTGCGCAGCACCATAATGTACGGCGAAATTTTATTGTAGGGGGGGAGGCTTTTGAGCTTGCGCCCCTCCTTGACCTTTTTTGCCACGAATCAAACACATCCTCTTTCAATCTGCACTCTATTTTATTTTAGCATATCCTACGCATTTTTGCAAGGATTATTTCGATTTCTTGCGAAAAAAGATTTTAGGAAAATGTGACAAAAGGATTGAAATGTGCAAACAAAAATGGTAAAATAGAGCCAACAACAAATCAGGAGGGTGTTTTCATGAAGATACGACGAATCTTATGCTGCTGTACGGCGCTGCTGCTGCTTGTGCTGACCCTCGCGGCCTGTACCGGGGGGGGAGAGACGGGTACGTCCTCCGCACCCGGCAGCACGTCCTCTGCGGATTCGCAGCCCAACGCGGAGAAGAGCATTGAGGACTATGTGGAGAAAAAGGACTACGGCGGGCGCACCCTGACCATTCTCAGCCCGCGTATGAACGCGGACAACAAGTCCGAAACCGAGTATGTGAAAAACGAGTATGCGGACAATTATGAGGGCGAGAAGCTGGCTGCCCGCGTCAACGACGCCATCGAGGCGCGTAACCATCTCGTGGAGGAATACCTCAACGTCGAAATCGTCGAGCAGCGTCTGCACGAGACCTCGCGTCCGGGCGGTGCGATGCTGACGACCGTCCGCAACGAGATCATCGCCGGCGGCTCGCAGAACTATCAGGTCATCAATCCCTGCCTGTACGACTGCGGCACGCTTGCGGCCGAGGGGGCGCTGTACAACCTCTACACCGTTTCCACGCTCAACGAGCTGGAGGCCGAGTGGTGGGACCACACCTTCAACGGCGACGTGGCTTTCGGCGATAAGCTGTATTTCACAAACGGCGATATGGGCTTCCAGAGCAAGGCGAGCACGGCGATTGTCGTGTTCAACCGCGACCTGCAGACCGAATACAATCTGGAGGACCCGTACACGCTGGTGCGCGAGGGCGCCTGGACCATCGACAAGGCCATCGAGATGTCCAAAACGATATCGCAGGACCTCAATCAGGACGGCAAGATTACATACGAGGATATGGTCGGTTGGGAGGGCCAGCTTGACGACTGCTGGAATATGTTCTATTCCTCCGGCTCCCGCATCGCCGCGTTTGACGCGGACGGCAAGCTGTCGCTGACGATGTATACCGAACGCAGCGCCCGCGCCGCCGAGAAGATTATGACGCTGGTGCAGGACGACGCGCATTACATTTCCGCCAACGATTATTTCGGCGTCACCCAATGGCCGGTGGAGCTTTGTATGGAAAACTTCGCCGCGGGCAACGCGCTCTTTTTCTCCGATTCGCTCGGCAGCCTGATCAACTTCCAGAAGATGAAGGGCAATTACGGCCTGCTGCCGGTGCCGAAGCTGGACGAGGAGCAGGAGAATTACGAGAGCTTTATCAATCCGTGGGTCAGCAGCGCGCTCTGCATCCCCAGCACGCTCTCGATGGAGGACGCCGAGTTCGCCGGCGCGGTGCTGGAGTGCATGGGCTACTATTCGATGGATACCGTGCGCAAGGAGTACTACGATGAGGTGCTCAACTACCAGTATGTGCAGGACGACGCGTCGATGGAGATGCTCGAGCTGATCCTCGATTCACGCGGCTGCGACATCGGCAATATCTTTATGATCGGCAACTGCCACAACCTGCTGCACGATTTCGCGACGATGGATTCCGGCTCCTTCCGCTCCGCTTATGAGGCCGTGGAGGCTACGGCGCAGGCGGACATCGACCGGCTCAACGACCTGTTCGAGAAGCTGGCGTAGCGGCACGCGTCAGACAGGCGTTCGCTGCCTGCTGCCGGCGCGGCGCTTGTTTCTCAACCGATCGCCGTGATGAAGACACGGTGGGTTCTCTGCAGCAGAACCCACCGTGTAAATACTTAAGCGCAAATTTCGAATGCCTGCTTTTCGTATGCTGTTTATCACAGAGGGCCGTATATTTATTTTTGTCGTTTTGCCGAAAGGAAAACAGACCGCCGGCTTCGCCGCAAATGTCCGAAAGCCTTTGGGCAAAGCGAAGAAAGGGTGTTATCCATGAACCCGCGAAAGATTTTATGCTGCTTGACGGCGCTGCTGCTTATGCTGACCCTCGCCGCCTGCGCCGGAGAGGGCGCGGCGGGCACGTCCTCCGCGCCCGGCGAAACGACCTCTGCGGAGTCTCAGCCGGACGCCGAAAAAACGATTGGGGACTATGTTGAAAAAAGGGACTATGGCGGCCGTACGCTGACCATACTCACCGCCGCCGCGAACGGCGAGGGCGAGGTCGAAACCGAGTATACAAAGAACGAAGAATATGCGGACAATTACACCGACGAAAAAATGGCCGCGCGCGTGAACGATGCAATCGCCGAACGCAACAATCTCGTGGAGGACTATCTGAACGTCAAGATCGTCGAAAAGTTCGTGTACAACGACGTCAAGCGTCCGGGCGGCACGATGCAGCAGGCCGTGCGCACGGAGATTCTGGCCGGCGGCTCGCAGGAATATCAGGTCATCAATCCCTGCCTGTACGACTGCGGCGTGCTGGCCGTCGAGGGCGCCTTGTATAATCTGTACGACGTTTCCACGCTCAACGGGCTGGAGGCCGAGTGGTGGGACCACTCCTTCAATGCCGACGTTTCGTTCGGCGATAAGCTGTATTTTGTCAATGGGGATATGAGCTTCAAGGCCAAGAACGCAACGGCGTGTATTGTGTACAGCAAAGACGTTTTGAACGAGTATGGGCTGGAGGATCCGTATCCGCTCGTACACGAGGGGACATGGACTGTCGACAGAGCCATTGAGATGACCAAAGCCATATCGCAGGATTTGAATGACGACGGGAAGATCACCTACGAGGATAAGGTCGGCTGGGCGGGACAGGACGGCGATACCTGGAATCTGTTTTATGGCTCCGGCTCCCGCATCGCCGAATTCGACGCGGACGGCATACTGCAGCTCACAATGTACAACGAGCGCAGCGCGCGTATCGCCGATAAGATCATAGAGCTGGTGCAGGATGACCTGCACTACATTACGGCGGATGATTACTTCGGCGTCGTGAAATGGCCGGCTCTGCTGACGATGGAGAATTTCGCTGCGGGCAACGAGCTGTTTCTGTCCACCTCCATTGCCGACTTGATCAATCTGCAGAAAATGAAGGGCAATTACGGCCTGCTGCCCGTTCCGATGCTGGACGAGACGCAGACGGAATATTACAGCTTGGTCGGCGCGTGGTCCGCCACCGCTTTGTGCATCCCCAACACGCTCTCGATGGAGGACGCCGAGTTCGCCGGCGCGGTGCTGGAGTGCATGGGCTACTATTCGATGGACACGGTGCGCAAGGAGTATTTCGACAATGTGCTCGATTATCAGTATGTGCAGGACGATGCGTCTATGGAGATGCTGGATTTGATTCTGTCCACGCGCGGCTGCGACATCGGGCAGATTCTGCTCGTCGGAAATCTGAACGCCACGGTGCGGGGATTGACGACGATGCCGGCCGGCTCCTTCCGCTCCGCCTATGAGGCCGTGGAAGCTACGGCGCAGGCGGACATTGACCGGCTCAACGAGCTGTTTGAAAAGCTGGTGTAGCCGATGCGTAAGGAGACGAGACAAAAGCTGCTCTGTCTGCTGGTGACCGCGCTGCTGGTTGCCGGCGCGCTGTTTCTGTATTTTCTGACGGCTAAATAACAGACGAAGGGTCTCGCCGCACAGCGAGGCCCTTCTTGTCTGCGACAACCCCTTGTTTCATTCTGAAAGCAGTTTGTCCCCAAATCAAAAGTTTTTGAAGGTTTTCAGGGGACTTTTTACAAAAAGTCCCCTGAACGGGGTGCGGGGCAGCGCCCCGCGAAGCCTGCGCCGCCGCACAAAAGCGAAGGGCCACGCTGCACAGCGAGGCCCTTCTTGTCTGCGCGACAGCCCCTCGTTTTATTCTGAAAGCAGCTTGTCTCCAAAACAAAGGTTTTTGGGGGTTTTCAGGGGACTTTTTGCAAAAAGTCCCCTGAACGGGGCGCGGGGCAGCGCCCCGCGAAGGCTGCGCCGCCGCACAAAAGCGAAGGGCCTCGCCGGATGGCGAGACCCTTCGCTTTTGACGCTTCTTGCAGACGGAGAGGGATAGGAATAGGGAAAAGCGGCGCTCAAAGGCTCCTGCGCCTTTGCAGCTTTTTGATGCGCTTGCCCGCGTTGGGACGCCGCAGCCCGAACGCGAGCAGCCCGATGAGCGTGGCCAGCACCGCCGTGCCGTAAACGCCGAGCGCGTCGCCCATCGTGCCGCCGTCGCCGGCGATGAGCGAGAGTATCACCAGCAGCACAAGAAACAGCCCGTTGGTCAGCAGCGCGCATTTCAGCTTTCCTTCCTTGGCAAAGCAGTGCGCGAACACGAAGCCGAGCCCGAAGGTGAGAAACACGGTGGCGTAGGCGGCGATTCCGACCATAGAGGCCGGGTCGCTCCGTCCCGCGGCAAAATAGGACAGCGCCAGCGCCAGCAGGAAGTAGGCGGCGATCTCCGCCGCCACAGAGACCGCGACGGCAAAATAGAGGTTTTCGCGTTTGCTTTTTGTCATTCTGTAACGACCGTTCCTTTCTTTCGCGGACTTGTATACGGCCCGTCCGGCTTTCTTTGTTTTTATGTATATTTACCTGTGCGCGCCGTTATGACGGCGTCAGAAGATTTCGTTGATCAGCGCGTCGCGCAGCCGCCCCGCCTTTTCAAAGTCCATCGCCGCCACATAGATGTCCTCCAGCTCGAAGTGCAGCGTGCGCGCGCTTTCGAACGCTTCGGCGGCGTCGTCCAGCAGTAGGCGGCTGCCCTTGCGGAAGAGCCGGTTCAGCCTGCGCGTTTCCCGTTCCTTCTCGGGGTCGATGAAGCGCTTCATGTTGATTCGCTTGCCCTCGCCCTCGCCGACGGTGACGAGGACGCCGGCGGCGGGGAAGTAGAGCGAGCGGATTTTCCGCGCGTTGAGCGCGTCGGGCGTGACGACGAACGAAACGCTCTCGGCGCGCGCCTGCTGCGCGAGCGCTTCGGTCAGCAGGAAGCCCTCGCCGAACGCGTCGATGATCGAATAGCGCTCGACGGGGTCGAAGACGTCCAGCTCCACCTCGCCGTCCGCCGTGCGCGCGTAGCGCGGCCAGAGCAGCTCGAAGGGCGCGCCGTCCTTGGGCAGCCGGCGGCAGAAGCGTGCGGCGAAGGCCTGCAGCTTGCCGGCGAGCAGCGCGTCGGACAGATTCGCAATCGCCGCGCCGCGCAGCGTGTTCGCCGCGTTCAGCAGCGCGTAGGCGTTTTTGTAGCGGCGCGACTTCTTGGAGACAAGGGTGATGATCTCCTCCCGCTTTTCAAAAAGCGCGTGCGTGTCCAGACAGTCGCCGAGATTGAGGATGCGCTCGCGCGCGCCGGGGTATACCGCCTCGGCCGCGTGCGGCGCGGTGCCGTCGATGACGGCGGTGCGGCGGCCGTGCAGGATGACGCCGTCCAGGCTGTTCGTGTCGGCCGAGCAGATGATCTCCGTGTACGGCTCGCCCTCCGCACGCGCGCGGGCGGCGACGGCGCGCAGCAGCGTGCTCTTGCCCGACCCGGGCGAGCCCTTGAGTATGTAAACGCGCAGGCAGCCGCGCAGCAGGCTGTCAAACTGGGATACAAAGCCGTCGGCCGTGTTCGAGCCGGCGAAAACGGAACGGGGGTAGGGGAAGCCCGTCGCTTTTTCCATCATGGCAAATCAGTTCCTTTCCGTATCGATCCTATGCGGGGAGAAATAATTGCAAACGCTATTGACAAAACGCCAAAATGATAATAGAATGACAGGTGTACGGATATCCCATACATTGCAAGGATATGCGGCAGGTGCGGAAAAGGTTTTGCCTTGCCGCATAAAAAATCCGTATTTTTCGGAATCGGAAAGGATGATCGTTTCGGATGAAAGCAGTGATTTTGGCCGCCGGCAAGGGCAAGCGGCTGCACAGCGAGGAGCTGAAGCTCCCCAAGTGTATGGTGCGCGCCGACGGACGGCCGCTGCTGGATTATGTGCTGGATTACACGTCGTTCCTCCCGCGGGAGGACAAAATCATCGTCGTCGGCTTTTATAAAGAAGCCATCGAGGCGCATCTGCCCGGCTATACCTTCGCGTTCCAGCGCGAGCAGAAGGGGACGGGCGACGCGGTGATGGCCGCGTACGACCTGCTGGCGGACTACGACGGCGACGTGCTGGTCATCAACGGCGATATGCCGCTCGTCCGCGAGTCGAGCCTGCTGGCGCTGCTGGAGCTTCACCGGCGCGAGGGCAACGACTGCACCGTGCTGACCTATTACGAATCGGGCGAGCTTCCCCCCTTCGGCCGCGTGCTGCGCGGCGCAGACGGCCGCGTGTGCGACATCCGCGAGTACAAGGACGCGTCCGAGGCCGAGCGCGCCGTCCGCGAGCTGAACGGCGGCGTGTACGTCTTTGACGCCGGAAAGCTCTTCGCCTGCTTACAGGAGCTGGAGCCGAGCGCGGCGACGGGCGAATATTACCTCACCGACGTGCCCAAGCTGCTGTTGCGGCGCGGCGGGCGCGTCAACGGGCTTTGCCTGCGCGGCACGGACGAGTTCTGCGGCGTCAATACGCCGGACGACCTGCTGCTGGTCGAGGAAAAGCTGAGAAGCAGAAAACGCGCCGCCGAATGAATCCGGCGTGCAGCGTAAAGGAATACGAGAAAGGAAAATTGTCAAAGATGAAAAAAGCAGTGACCTTCGGCGAGATTATGCTGCGCTTGCAGCCGCCGTCCTACGAACGTTTTTTGCAGGCCAAAAGCTTTGACGCCGTTTACGGCGGCGGCGAGGCGAACGTGGCCGTTTCGCTCAGCCAGCTCGGCGCGGAGGCGAAGTTCGTCACCCGCCTGCCCGCCAACCCGCTCGGCGTCGCCTGCCGCAACTATCTGCGCGGCTGGGGGGTGGATACGTCGGACATCGTGTTCGGCGGCGACCGCATCGGCATCTATTTCTGCGAAAAGGGCGCGTCCCAGCGGCCCTCCAACGTCGTTTACGACCGCGCCGGCTCGTCCGCGGCGACGGCCTCGCGCGCCGACTACGACTGGGAGCGCATTTTGGACGGCGCCTCGTGGTTCCACTTCACCGGCATCACGCCCGCGCTCGGCGGCGAGAATCCCGCCATCGTGCTCGACGCCTGCGAAACGGCCAAGCGGAAGGGCGTCACCGTCTCCTGCGACCTGAACTACCGCAAAAAGCTCTGGACGCGGGAGCAGGCGCGCGAGGTGATGGAAAAGCTCTGCGGCTACGTCGACGTGCTCATCGCCAACGAGGAGGACAGCGCCGACGTGTTCGGCATCCGCGCGCGCGGGTCGGACATCGAGGGCGGCACCCTGTCCGCCGAGGGCTACGCCGACGTGGCCCGCCAGCTTACCGAGCGCTTCGGCCTGACGGCGGCGGCCATCACGCTGCGCGAGTCGATTTCGGCTTCGGTCAACGGCTGGAGCGGGATGCTTTACACCGGCGGGCAGGCGTATCTCTCGACCAAATACAACATCCATATCGTCGACCGCGTGGGCGGCGGGGACAGCTTCGGCGCGGGGCTGATCTATTCGCTGCTGGAGGGGAAGGCGCCGCAGGACGCCATCGAGTTCGCCGTCGCCGCTTCCTGCCTCAAGCATACGGTGGAGGGCGACTGCAACATCGCCACCGCCGCGGAGGTCGAGTCGCTGGTCAAAAACGGCGGCAGCGGCCGCGTGCAGCGGTAAATGCGCGCGTTTGACCGGACGGCCCGGCTGCTCGGCCGGGAGGCCGTGGACAGGCTCGCGGCTTCGGCGGTGGCCGTGTTCGGCCTCGGCGGCGTGGGGAGCTATGCCGCCGAGGCACTGGCCCGCGCCGGCATAGGACGGCTGCTGCTGGTCGACGCGGACGTCGTCGACGAGACCAACATCAACCGCCAGCTTGTCGCGCTGCATTCGACGGTCGGCCGCCCGAAGGCCGAGGTTATGCGCGAGCGGGTGCTGGACATCCATCCCGCCTGCCGCGCGGAGGCGCGGGTGGAATTCTACCCGTTTCCGCTCGATTTCACCGCGTTCGATTACGTCGCCGACTGCGTCGACACCGTCACCGCCAAGCTGGCGCTCATCGAAGCCTGCCGAAGCGCAGGTACGCCGGTGATCTCCTGCATGGGGACGGGAAACAAGCTCGACGCGGGCGCGTTCGAGGTATCGCGGATCGAGGACACCTCGGTCTGTCCGCTGGCGCGCGTGATGCGGTATGAGCTGAAAAAGCGCGGCATTACGGGCGTGAAGTGCGTCTATTCGCGCGAGCTTCCCCGCCGCACCGACGGCGAACGCGTCCCCGCGTCTGTTTCCTACGTCCCGAGTTCGGCTGGTTTATTGCTGGCTGGTGAGATAATTCAAGATTTGATCAGGGTTCTATAGAGGCAGAGCACACGAGGCCGAACTCGTGGTCGGCAGGATTAAGGTTGGCTGGTGAGATAATTCAGGATTTGATCAGAATTTCATAAAGGCAGGGTATATAGCACCGAACGCGCGTCCGGCGGCGGGACTGCCGGGGAAAATCCGGCCGAACGCGCCGCGCATCTGTTCGAACCGCGCGGCAAAAGCCGCCGCAAGCCACATCGCTTGCGGCGGCTTTTTTTCGTTCGGCGCCCGTCCGCGTGAACTTTTCGCCGGCGGAAACCGTCTATATAAGCGTAGCCGGACCGCACGGCGCGGTTCGGCTTGAAAAAAGGAGGTGGGGTATATGGAAATAGAGGAATTTGAATCCCTTCTGGCTGCAAATCGGACGGCTGTCGAACGCTTTGTGCGCTTTCGCCTGCGGTCGCAAGCCGACGCGGACGATGTGCTGCAGGACGTCTATCTGACGGCTTGGCGGAAATTCCCGCAGCTAAGGAACAAAGACGCCTTCAAAGCGTGGATTCTCAGCGTCGCGCGGAACAAATGCACCGATTACTTCCGCAAAAAGGCATCGCTGCTTGAATTCCCCGCCGATACGCCGGCCGAACGCGTCCTGTCGGACGGCCGGCACGGCGTTACGGAGACGTATGCCGTGCGGGAGACGCTGCGGCTGCTGGGCGAGCAGGACAGGCAGCTTTTGTACCTGTATTTCTGGAGGGAGCTGCCGCAGGCGGAGATCGCCGCGCGGCTCGGCATCCCGGTCGGGACGGTCAAAAGCAGGCTGCACGCGGCAAAGCGCCGCTTCCGGGCGCAATATCCGTATCCGTACCGCACCGAACGAATGAAAGGAGAAGGCAGTATGAAAAAGATGCCCGAACGGCTTCCCGATTATCAAATCGAAGCCGTCGATGCGGCGCCGTTTTCGGTCAAATGGGAGGAGCTGATGGGATGGTTTCTTATTCCCAGGCTCGGCGAAAGGCTGACATGGGGGATGTACGACCTCCCCTCCCGCCGATGCAGCAGCGTGTATGAGATGCAGGTGACCGGCCGCGCGCGGGTCCACGGCATCGAGGGCGTGGAGGTAACGGCGCGGGAAAGTGCCTGCGGCGGGCGGGAGACCGTCGAGCGCAGGTTCGTCGCGCAGCTCACCGACACGCACTGCCGCTACCTGGCGGCGTTCCGGGACGACGGAGAAGTGCGGGACTATGTGACCTTTCTGGACGGCGACGCGTTCCTGCCGAACTGGGGCTTCGGCGAGGACAACATCGGCAACGAAACCAACCTGGCCCCCAAGGGCGACATCCGCCGCGCGGGCAGCGTCGTGACGGGCGCGGACCGCGATTTCCTGCTGGATATCGTGGGCAGGTATACCGTCGCCATCGGCGGGAAGCGCTATGACACGGTGTGCGTGATGGACGTCGAGACCTACAACAACGGCGTGGTGTCCGAGCAGTTTTTGGATTCGAGCGGGCGGACGGTCCTCTGGCGGCGCTTCAACCGCGACGACTGGGCCTTGGACCGCTTCGGAAAGCCTTGGAGCGAGCAGCTTCCACAGAACGAGCGGCTGACCGTCAATGGCCGCACATATGTGCATTGGTACGACTGCATCACCGATTATATCCTCTGACGCGGTTCCGGCTCCATTGGGCCAAGCCGACAAAACAGCCCCGACAGCGGCTTTGCCGCTGTCGGGGCTGTTTGTCGGTGAAAAACGCGCCGGCTGGGGCGCTGAAGATACCGGCGGGGAAAGCGTCCGTCATTCAGGAGCGCAGGTGCGCTTTTTCCCATGCGCAGACAAAGGCCGTCCGCTCTGCCGGAAGCAGTCCGGCGGCAAACGCGCAGGCGGACGGAAAATGCCGGCGGTAAAAGGCGGCTTTTTCTGTTGCGGCGTCGAGGTAGCCGTTTTTGCAGACAGACCGGACTGTCATTTCCCAGACGGCGCGCCTGTCGGCCTCGCTGCGCGCTTCCCAGCGGTTGACGGCCAGTTCGCCCGCTTCCTCAAAGCGGAGAAGCGCGGCGTAGACGTCGGGAATGTACTGCGCGGCCTGCACGTCCACCGGCGTCTGCGACGTTTGAATCGGCGCGCCGTCCCCTTCGCCGCAGCGATACAGCCATCCGCTGCGGCCGGCGTAAAGCGTCCGAAGCTGTTCGGGAAAATTCTCGTCGTACCGCACGACGCCGTCCTTGTCTACGCCGCAGGTGACGTAGTTGACGTTCGGGTCGCGGATATAGCAGAGCGCATAGCAGGGGTAGGGGGTCAGGTAAACGCAGGGCTGTCCCGTCAGCCGGGTAAGCCCGCCTGCGGCGCTGCCGTGATAAAGAAGCATAGACAAACCTCCTGTCTGTGTGCGGATGAAGCGGGATGTGCCCGCCGCGCACGGGACTTAAGTCCCGTGCGCGGCGGGCGCTCGCGGAGAGGCGTTTTTACGCCAAAACGTTTTTTCGCACAAAGCGGATTTCCGGCACGTCGGCAAAGCGGCTGTGCTTGCGTGCGCCGTCCCGTGTGAAGCCGCATTTCTCATAGAAGCGGCAGGCGCGCCCGTTGGCCTCGAACGCCCACAGGCAGACATTCGCATACCCTGCGGCCGCGAGCGCGTCCAGCGCCCTGTCCATCAGCGCGCGTCCCAGCCCGCTGCCCCAGTACGCGGGCAGCGTGTACAGGGAGACCACCTCGCCCCAGCCGGGCAGCTCGCCGCTCCGCTCGGGCGAGACCGAGCAGATGCCGCAGGGATTGCCGCCGTCGCTTGCGAGGAAGCAGCCCGGGTCCGGCAGCAGGCGCTCGAAGAAGGCCGTCCGGCGCGCAAGGTCGGTCCGGTCGGCCAGCCGCTCGGGCGTTAGGATGTCCCGGTAGGCCGCTTTCCACGATTCGCACAGCACATACGCGAAGTCCGCCGCGTCGGCGGCCGTCGCCGTTCGGATGGAATCGTACATCTTGTCATCTCTCCTTTCGGCCCGCGCTCTCCGAAAGAAAGCCGGCGCCCTGCATCATCAGGCCGTTCGCCGTCGCGGCCAATTCCTCGGTGCTCTCGCGCATGCCGCCCGAAAGCCATTTCTGAAGCAGGGCGATGCAGCCCGCGCTGGCAAACGCGTAAAAGTATTCGATCTGCCGCTTGGGAACGCCGCAGAAGAGCTTCGCGTAGGTTTCCAGACAGTATTCCCGCCCCAGCTCGATGAGCCGGAACGCGAAGCGCTTGTCGCCGTATTCGCCGAGCGTGACGGCGCAGAGGTCGGCGTTTTCCTTCAGGCAGCGGAAGATCGCCTCCGCGATCCGCAGCGGCGTGCGCTCGACGGCGTCGGCCTCGGCCAGCGGCGTGAGCAGCGCGCGGAATTCGCTGAGCATCTCCTCCTCGATGGCGTCGCGCAGCGCGTAGATGTCGGTGTAGTGCGCGTAAAAGGTGCCGCGGTTGATGCCCGCCTCCTCGCACAGCTCTTTTACGGTGATGCTCTGGATCGGTTTCCGGCGCAGAAGCTCGGTGAACGCGCGGCGGATGAGCAGCCGCGTCACCCGCGTGCGGCGGTCGTTTGTAACGTTTTTCACATCTCGTCGCTTCCTTCAACAGTTTGTGTCGGTTATGTCGGCTAACGCAATAGACGCGTCGATTCTGTCGGTTGCGTTTTCTTCTGTAAGCGAGTATAATACAGACAAGGAAGAAAATCAACACCCTGTTTGTTAAAAAGCGCTCTGCGCGGAAAGGATGTGTGTTTGTATGAAAAAGAAAACGCTGTATATCGTCACCGGCGCCGCCGGACATCTGGGCGGCACGGTCGTGCGCCTGCTGCATAAGCGCGGGCTGTCGGTTCGCGGGCTGCTGCGCCCGGGCGAGACGCCGCCTGTCGCCGGCTTGCCGTATGTGTACGGCGACGTGCGCGACGCCGACAGCCTTCGCCCGCTGTTTGAAAACGCCGGCGCGGACCGCACCGCCGTTATTCACACCGCGGGCATCGTCGGCATCGCGGATACGCCCGACCCCGTGATGCACGACGTCAACGTCAACGGGACAAGCACCGTCGCCGCGCTGTGCGCCGAATACGGCGCGCGGATGGTTTACGTCAGCAGCGTCCACGCCATCCCCGAAAACGGCGCGCTGCGCGTGCTGACCGAGACCGACGCCTTCTCGCCCGAAGCGGTGCAGGGCTGGTACGCCAAAAGCAAGGCCGAAGCCACGCGCAACATACTCGCCGCTGTGCGGGAGCGGGGGCTGGACGCCGTCGTCGTGCATCCGTCGGGCATCATCGGCCCGTATACGGAGGACAACCACCTCGTGCAGCTGATCGGGGAGTACATCGACGGCAGCCTGCCCGCCTGCGTGCGCGGCGGCTATGACTTCGTCGATGTGCGCGACGTCGCGGACGGCTGCATAGCCGCCGCGGACAGGGGCCGACGCGGCGAGTGCTACATCCTCTCGAACCGGCATTACGAGGTACGCGAGCTGCTGGAGCTGGCGCGCCGCTGCGGCGGCGGGCGGCGGCTGCCCGTGCTGCCGGCATGGATGGCCAAAGCCGCCGTGCCCTTCATACGGCTGTATGCGCGCGGCGTGCATCGCCGTCCGCTGTACACCGCCTATTCCATCGATACGCTGCAGAGCAACGACCGCTTTTCGCACGACAAGGCCACGGCGGAGCTGGGCTTTTTCCCGCGCGACATCGCCCGCACCGTGGCGGACACCGTCCTCTGGCTGCGCCGCCGTCGCGCGAAGGCGTAACGCCGTCCGCACCGCCGCAGCCCCGGGGGGAGAACGCGGCGGGCTTCGCGATGGCGCTTTGGACGTCCGCCGCATAGACGATATAACGGACAGTAAAAAGGAAAAGCCGGACGGCATATTCGCCTTCCGGCTTTTTAACTGCGGATGACCGGTGCCGACTGCTCCAAAAGGGCTTCCGCCCTGCGCATGTCCTCCGCGGACGGAACCCAGTCCCGATGCGCGTCGGCGCGCAGCCCGAGCTGCGCGTATTTGGATACGCCGTATGTGTGATAGGGAATCAGTTCTATCCCCGCGCAGTGCTTCAGCGTGCCGTACAGGTCGGCGACCGCCTGCAAGTGCCGGTCGTCCAGATTCACCGATTTCAGCAGGATGCATCGCAGAACCGTTTTGGCCCCCAGCGCGTCCGCGCGTCTGAGGCTGCCGATGATGCTTTCGTTGGAGACGCCGGTGTAGAGGCGGTGGCGGGCGTCGTCCGTGTCCTTGATGTCCCACAGGAACAGGTCCGCCGCGCGCACGAGCGCCGGCAGGAGCGACGGGTCGAAACAGCCGCAGGTTTCGATTGCCGTATGGATGCGGGCGCGCCGGAACCGCGCAAGCAGCGTAAGCAGCGCGTCGGCATGCATGGTAGGCTCTCCCCCGGACAGGGTGACGCCGCCCGCATCGCCGTAAAAGGCCGCGTCCTTGAGAACCTGACGGACAATCTCGTCCTCCGAAAGCCGCTCGGCGCAGACCTCCAGCGCGCCGGACGGGCAGGCTTCGGCGCATTTCATACAGTGGACGCAGCGTGCGCGGTCGAGGGAATGTCCGCCGTCGGCAAGCCGGTGGACGCCGGCGGGGCAGACGTCCGCGCAGACGCCGCAGCGGATGCATAAATCCGCGCAGTAAAAGAACTGCGCCGCCGGCGACTGCGTTTCCGGATTGTGACACCACGCGCAGCGCAGGGGACAGCCCTTCAGAAACACGGTCGTCCGGATACCCGGGCCGTCCTTTGTGCAGAAGCGCTGGATTTTCGTCACGGGGAGCATATGCGGACGACCTCCCTTCAGCGTATGGTCTGCGCGGAACGCTCGATGATCATATTCTGCCATTCCCGATTCAGCGTGACGAAGCGGGCGTTCCAGCCGGATACGCGCACCGAAAGCGTTTTGTATTTCTGGGGGTCCTTCTGCGCCGCCAGCAGCGTCTGCGTATCCACCGCGTCCAACTGCATGAAAAAGCCGCCCAGCGCAAGGAAGCCGTCCATCAGCGCGCACAGCGCGGGAACGCCGTTGTCGCCGCCGAGGGATTCGGGAAAGATTTTGATGTCCAGCGCCGCGCCGCAGGACTGCTTTGCAAGGTCGGCCTTGCAGTAGGATTTGATGATTGCCGTGGCGCCGCAGAGGTCGGTGCCCGGCACCGGCGAGTCGTTGCCGGAGAGGATGTCCCCTTTTCTGTAACCGAACGCCGTGGCGCAGCGGTTGGGCAGCCAGTCGACCTGCCGGCCGAAGGTGCTTACGCCGGGGATGAATTTGACCGGGCAGCCGCTTTTGCCGCTGCAGTCGTACACAAGGTCTGCAAAGTCGTTCAGCAGCCGCGTGTGCCAGCCGTCCGCCCCGTCCGCGTCGTTGCCGTAATAGGTATAGCGGTTTTTCACATACAGACGCAGCGGCTCGCTGCCCTCCCAGTTGTTTCGGAGGATCGCGACAAGCTCGGGAAGGGTCGCCTTCTTTTCCTCGAACACGAGCCGTTCTATCGCATAAAGCGAGTTGGCCACGTCGGGTGCGCCGCCGATGTGGGGCGAGCGCACGACATACGCCGGACCGAAGTCATAATAAGAGCGCGCCGATTCGATGCAGCCGTCCTCGAACAGACTGACCACGGAGGTGGGCGGTACCGCGCCGCTTGCCTGCCACACGCCGTCGGCGCATACATACGCCTCCTGCACGCGGCTGCGGTACAGCGCCTCCACCGTATCGCGCAGTCTGTCGAGGAAGGCGGCGTAGAGCGCTTCGGCAGAGTCGTATGCGGGTACGTCGTCCCCGGTCAGGCCGAGCGCCTGATTGAAAATTTGCAGGGCGTCGAAGGGCATATAGGCGAAATCGGTCTTGCCCGGGATCTGTACCTCCCAGCAGCCGTCGTTGGCGAAGCGGCGGGCCTCCGAGGCGGGGTAGCCGATGTCCTGCAGGGCCCGCAGGATCAGTTCTTCGTTATAAACGGCCACGATGCCGCCGCCGTGCCGCATGACGCGGGCGATTTTTTCCTTCAGCGAAAGCGGGGTGTGTTTGTTCAGCCGGACGGTGATCGGAAAATCGGAGATCGCCAGCTCCTCCACAATGTCCAGCACGAGGAAGGTCGCCTCGTTCGCGACCTCCTTTCCGTTTTCGTCCACTCCGGCCAGCACGAGGTTTTGGTAGTGCTGCGCGTCGCCCGTTCCGACGGGCGTTTCCGACCGGATCCACTCGCAGCCCTTGATGAAGAAGGAGGCCAGAAGCTCTCGGGCTTCGTCCCGATTCAGCAGGCCGTCCCGAAGGTCCTTTTGCAGATAGCCGCCCAGCAGCCAATCGATGCGCCCGATGCCCGGCCAATTGCCGCAAAGGCGCACAAAGGCGAAAATGAACCATAGGGCCTGCAGGGCCTCGTGGAAATTGCGGGCGGGGGAGAAGGGGACCTGCGTCAGCAGCTTGTGCAGGTCCGGCCGGACGTTTTCCGTCGCCGCCAGGTATCTGCCGTGCCAGACGCGTATGCTCTCGATTACGTTTTGCAGGCTGTGCAGGAATTCGGTCTGCGCAGGGGAGAGGTCCTGCGCGCCGAGCCGCTCGGCGATGTCCTGCGCATAGGCGTTCAGACCCTGCCTGAGCACTTTGTCATAGCGAAGGGTCAGATGGCTCACGGATGAGCAGATATGCCGTCCCTTATATTTGGCCGGAACGACATGGTATATCGCGTCGCCCAAGGTCGCGGCGCCGCAGATCCGCTCTTCGGGACAGAGGCGTATCGGCGCTTCCTCGGCGATCCTCCGAACGGCGCGGTCATATTTCTGCAGCTCGGACAACGCTTCGAAATCCGCGTCGCCGTCGAGATGGACGCAGGCGTTTCGGAGCGCTTCGTCGCCGTACTTGCCGTGCAGGGACGCGAAGGCCCATTCTCTGGTCGATTCCTTCAGCTGGACGGGACGCGGAACTGCGGAGGCCGTTGCAAACACCATATTCATAACGCATCCTTTCTTCGGATTTGCAGCTATCCTCATTGTAGCAGAACGGATTGGGTTTTGCAAGCCGTATGGGAAAGAATCCTTGCGGATTTATCCGCGTTCGCCTGCACAGGATGCCCTCCGAGACAATCCGCTGCCGCCGCGGTTAAAAAATTCAACCGCAGGTTAAATCGCGTTTGCCTCCGATTCGCTTGCAATCGGCGGGGCGCGGATGTACAATAGCAGCAGAAGCCGGCCTGCTTACTTATGCGATTGTGAGGGAAACATTATGGAATTGAACATCGGAACGAACATCAAACGGCTGCGTCTGGCCAAGGGATACACGCAGGAGCGGCTGGCAGAGCTTCTGTGCGTTTCCGGCGCGGCGGTGAGCAAGTGGGAAGCGAAAAACACCTATCCCGACATCACGCTGCTTTTGCCGCTGGCCGAAATCTTCGGCGTCGGCGTGGAGGCGCTTTTGGGCTATGACGAGGCGGCGGCCGAAGAAGCGGCGGAGCAATGCCTTGCGTCGTATCGGGCGCTGCGCGGGAACGGGCGGCTTGAGGAAGCGAGCGCCGTCTTGGCGCAGGCGCGGCGGGCGCATCCGCAGCACTATCGGATCATGCACGCGTATATGTGGGACCGGGCGGGAGGCAAGGCGGGAAATTGCGCGGAGACGCTGCTGGAGCATCGGGAGGAATTCGTCGGGATATGCGACTGCATCCTGAACGGCTGCCGCGACGAAAACCTGCGCATAGACGCGCTGAATATGAAAGCGAAGCTGCTTTTTGCGCAGGGCGACACAGACGGCGCGCTCTCGCTCCTGTCTCAGCTTCCCAACTGGGGATACAGCGCCGAACAGAAAACCGAGCAGCTTTTTGCGAAGGATACGCCGGAATACCGATATTGGAACAAGCGCAACGGCTATGCGCTGCTGGAGCTTGCGGCGAACAAGCTCGCCCGCAGCGTGTATTATGACAATACGCGTCCCCTGCAGGACAGGCAGGCGGTTATGGAACGCATGGGAGACGCGCTGCTCGGTCTGTGCGGGGAGGCCGGCCTTTCCTGCTTCTGTATCGCCGCCCGTATGCTCTACGCCGTGCTTTCCGAACGGCTGGCGGCGGACGGCGCGGCGGTCGGGGATGTCATCCGCGTCCGTGAAAAGGAATTTGCCGCCTGCGAACGGATGACGGCGCTGGCCGCAGACGAAGCGGCCCTGCGGGATAGCCTCGTGCAGATCTACGGAACCGAGGACATTCGTTCCTGGCTGGTCAACTGGCTGCTGCAGACCGAGCATGCGTCGCTGGCGGCGCTTCGCCGGGAGCCTGCCTATAGGGAGCTGCTTGCGCAGGAGCGGGAGCGGCGTTCCCCGTCCTAAAGCGGGGCCGGAAGCCGAAAGCGGGAGGCGTTTTGGCCGCCTCCCGCTTTTCCTATATGCCGCTTTTTATATACGATGATCTCGGCGTCCGTGCCGTTTTCGCCGTATTCACAGACCAGCAGATACGCTTCGTCTGCGGTCAGCCCGAAGCACCTGTCGCTGCCGGCCTTATGAAGCTGGTTGACCAGATATACTCTGTCGTCCGCCCAAAAACGGATGCGCTGCCCGCCGGGGAGCGTATACGGCAGATTGACATATCGGCCGGGCAGCATATGCAGCTCGGTCACCGTAGGCATCCCGGGGATGCTGAGCGCGTTGAATTCCGCGATCGCCGCTTCTTTCGTCCGGCAAGGCCCTGCAAAGGCTTTGCCGCCGTTTTTACATACGTTGTCCCGGCAGCAGGCGCCGATGACGCAGTCGCCGCCGAAGGGACGGCCGTCGGTTTCGGCGCAGCCCTTGCAGCCGCTTTCTTCCCGAAAGCTGCATTCGGCACAGTCCAGTCCGCACAATGCTTTCATTTGTTTGCCTCCCTCGCGTCAGAGTCGATCCTGAAAGCGCGTCATATACACGTCGTACAGGATGGCGATGAAATACGCCTGAATGAGGCATATGATCAGTTCTTCGAGCGCGCGCGGCGTCCAGAGAATCCAGAAGGCGCGGCCCGCCCAAGCCGGCAGCGTGAAGTAGCGCAGGACGACGGTGTTGATCGTCGTCACGATCAGGCCGGAGCCGAAAATCGAGGCGAAGATGCGGATGTGCGGCGCGCCGCCCTCCTTGCCGCGCTTTCTGCGGCGCAGGTTGATGAGCGCCTCCGCGCCGATGTAGAGCAGCCCGAGCAGGGCGGTGCCCTCCAGCCCGAGGGTGATGAAATTGATGTAGCCCGCCAGATATTTTCGGAAAGTGTCGCTGTTTTTGAAGGCGCCGTCGGCCGATACGCCGGCCGCGTCCACCTCGACGGTCTGCGCTTCCACCTCCGCCTCTTCGAAAGCGATGCCCGCCTTTTCCGCCGCTTTTTGCGCCGCGCTGCCCGCCGCGCCGACGATGACGCTGCCCTCGGCCAGCCCGTCGAACGCTTTTTCGTCGATCGTCTTCACGCCTTCGGGGATTTGGACGCGCAGAACCGCCTCGGGGAAGGCTTTCGCACCCAGCTTGGTCACCTTGAGCGTGTATCCGTCGGGATAGACGATCGCGGACGGCAGCGTGACCGTGTCCGCTTCGCCGGTGTAGCGGGAATAGGTGATGACGTCGTTGTTGTAGTCGGCCAGATGCACGACCAGCTTCGTCAGCGGATTGTAGTCCTCCGCGCGGATTGCGCCGCGGGTGGGCAGCTCGGCCTGCTCGCTGACAAGCCCCGATGTGACGCCGTCGCCGACGAGCGCGATGTGGAACGCGCCGCCCACGATGCCCAGCAGCAACAGCAGACAGAGCGCGACGCGGCGTATGCGCCCGTCGTTGCGTCCGGCCAGCAGACGCCAGATCCAGCCCTTGATGAAGCCGCCGCAGAAGGCGGTGATCGTAAAGATCGGGTTGTAGGGGCCGGTCGGCTTGATGATGACGCCGAGCAGGTCGGAAGCGGCCGAAGCAACGCCGCCGAACACCGGGCCGAACAAAAACGCCGGGAAAGCGGTGAAAATACCGCCGAAGCCGACGTTCATGCCCGACGCGCCGAACAGCGGCAGCGTGAACGAAAAGAACTTGGAGATCGCCACAAAGCCGATGCAGATGGCCGTCACGGCGATTTTGATTAGGTTTTCCTTTTCTTTGCGAGTCAAAAAAATACACCTCACCTTTCGTTTTCAAGCTACAAATAGCTCAAAGGAACGGTGAAGCGTGGCAGGGCTGCGCGCCGTTGATGAAGCTATATTGCAGCGGGATGCAAAAGCCGCACCGCAAGAAGCGCTTTCTTTTCGTCCGCCGGACAACTCCCCGTTCCGGCGGCACTTTACGCGCGGCTTTTTACTCTGCTTGTACGCTTATTCTACACGCTTCGCATGGGAATGTCAATGTCCATTTTGCACAAATCCGCCCGGCGCTTCGCTCTGCCGTCTGCGGGACGCGCGTTCGGGCGGCGGGCCTGTCCGCCGAAAAACGCGGGCGGGGACGGGGGGAAACGGGCGCGGCGGGTGCGATTTCCCGCCCCGGCGGGGACGGGGGGAACGGAAAGCCTGTCTGCGCACAGACAAAGGGGCGGGCGAATCGCATATCCTTTGTACGCCGTCGAACCGACCGCGCTTTCCCGCGCGCCGTCGAACCGCCCGCTTTTTTCTTGTGTCGACGAGAAGAAACCGCGTCTCTTCCGCGTACCGTCGAGCCGACCACGCTTTTTACACGCACCGTCGAACCGCCTGCGTCATACGCCGTCGGACGGACGTACGGAAAAACGCCGCGCGGCAGGACGCTCCTGCGGCGCGGCGCTTTTTTCGCCGGGTCAGACCTCCTTCGCCTTTTTGCCGAACAGCCTTCGGATCAGCGGGCGCAGCAGGCGCGGCGCACGGAAGCAGTAAATTTTCAAAAAAACCAACCCTTGCCTTTCTATGTAATCTCAAAACGTGCATAAGCAGTCGGCCGCTTTGCGCGGTTTCCGGCGCAGGCGGCGTAGTCCCGCCGTTTTGCGGCAGCGGCTCTTTCTGCGGCATGGTACAGGCGGGGAGAGAGAACGGTTTTATTTGTCCAGCACGATGGCGACGCCGGCCGCCACCACGCCGCCGGCGAGTACGAACACCATTCCGCCGGCCGGCAGAACCATACACAGCAGCACGCCCGCGCCGAAGGACAGCGCGCAGCAGCCGATCAGCTTCCCACACCGCATGACGGGATCCCTCCTCCTTTTCAAATCGTCTCTTCCTTTTTAGTTTATGTGTCCGATGTACGGTTTGCTATTGCAATACCGGCCGGCATTTGCTATAATGGGCGAAAGGAGAGGAAAGAGAGGCGATTCCGATGAAAAAAACACTTGTTTGGCTGCTGGCGCTGCTTCTGACGGCGGCGCTGCCGGCGTCCGCCGCCGAACGCTTCGAGGTCACCGACGGGGTGTATGTGGCGCTTCCCGACGTGTTTGTCGCCTATACGCGGGATTCGGTGCAGGATAAGCAGAGCGATTTTTTGGGTGTGGATGTGTCGCTGCTGACCGAATTGATGGACGAGGTCGGCTATTGCTGCGCGCTGCTGCACGGCACGCACTTTTCGCAGTGCTTCTTTTCGGTCACGGCCAGCATTTTTCAGGATTTTGGCGATATGCCGCAGGAGCGGCTGGATGCGGAGTACGATGCGCTGCGGGAGGAGATGGAGCGCACCGGCTACATCGCCGAGCCGCATACGCTGACGTCTGACGGCGGCGTCCGCTGGCTTGCGATGCGGCTGTATCCGCGCGCCGGATACGAAGAGCCGCTGTCTGTGGGCGTGCTGTACGTCACGGTCGAGGAGGGGCGGCAGGTGGTCGTCTCCGTCGTGTTCCCGCGGGAGAGCATCCCTGCCGGCGAGCTGGAGACGTACGACCGGATGGTCGCCGGGATGACCATCGAGCGCGCGTCGGGCGGGGCTTTGCCGATCATCGCCGTCGCCGTCATCGCGCTCATCCTGCTGGGCGCGGGCGTCATCGCCGCGCGAACGATGCGCAGGCGCAAAAACGGGCCGGACTCTCTGCCGCCCGAGGCATATCTGTAAAAAAACGCATAGCCGGCCCTTCCCGCGCATATAGATGCAGTAAAAAAACAAGAAGGGTCGTGCTTTATAGATGAAAGCCTCCACAAGGACCGTTTACCTCCCGCGGCGGATCTGCCATACGACGAGCGAGAAGGAGATCACGCTGGAAAATCCGCTGCCCGATCTCTCGCCCGACATCAGCCGCCTCATCCGCGCCGAGGCGACCGCGTATCCCGAGCAGACCGAGGCGGGCAAGGACGGCGTCACCGTCAGCGGCCGCGTGGTGTTCGGGCTGCTGTACGAAACCGATTACAAGAACAAGCTCGCGCACGCGTCGATGACGACGGACTTCACCCAGCGGTTCGTGCTCGACGGCTTTACCGGCGGCGCGCTGGACACCGACGTCCGCGTCGAGTGCCTGCACGTCAACTGCCGCCTGCTCTCGCCGCGCAAGGTGCTGCTGCGCTGCCTGCTCTCCTTTTCGATGGCGGCCACCGAGCTGCGCGGCGCGGAGGTGCTTTCGCCCGAGGCGAAGGAGAGCGACACCTTCTTTCAGACCACGCTCATCGAAAGCGAGCGCTGGATCGACCCTGTCGAGGCGGTTTACAGCTTTTCCGAGCGGATCGAATGCCCGAAGCCGATCGGGACGATCCTGAGCAAAACGCTCACGCTGTCCCCGCCCGAGGTGTTCGAACGCGAGGGTGTCGTCGTGGTCAACAGCAACGCGCATTATACCGCGCTGGTCGAGGAGGAAAACACCGACAACACCGTTTTCGCCGTGATGCGGACCATCCCGATTTCGATGGAGTTCAACGAGCCGGAGGGCGAGCACTTCCACGCCGAGCTGCGCGTCGCCACGCTGGACGCCTCCGCCGAGCTGAACGATTACGGCGAGAACAAAATCATGGCCGTCAGCTTCTCGGTCGACGCCCGCCTCAAGGGCTATGCCAACGAGCCGCTCGAGCTGGTGACCGACGCGTTCAATTCCAACTATGAAAACCACATCCGTACCGATTCGCTGTATTACGACATCCCCGTTTTTGCGGCCGAGCGCTCCTTCACCGTGGAAAAGACCGTCGAGACCGACGCCAATCTGCTCGAGGTCCTCGACACGATCGCTACGGTCAGCGTCGCTTCCACCGTGAAGGAGGAGGGCGGCCTGCGCGTGCGCGGCAACATTGCCTATTCGGTGCTGGCCATCGCCGACTACGGCGTGACGACGATCGACAGCGTCGAGCCGTTCGACGAACTGTTCCCCGCCAACACGCCCGAGGGCGACGTGGACTATTACAGCTTCGGCTATCCGCTGAGCGCCTCCTCGGCGCTCGTCGGCAGCGGCACGGTGGGTACGAAGGTCGTCGTGATGCTGAGCATCTTCGGCTTTGAAAAGCGCGAGGTGACGGTTGCCGCCGAGCTGACGATGGAGGAAAGCGCGAAGGACGAATTCGCCGACGAAGCGGTCATTTACTACTATCCCGACCGTGACGAGACGCTCTGGAATGTCGCCAAGCAGTATTCGGTCAACCCCGCGCTGCTCCGCAGCGACAACGAGAGCGCGTTTGACGAGAGCGACCATGTGCGCGCGCGGATGCTGCGCATCTGCAAAAAATAACGCCGATGCGAAACGGGGCCGCCTTATAAGGCGGCCCCGTCAGCCGCCCCCTCGCCCCGCCGCCTTTTTTCAAAAGGCGGCGGGGCGAGGGGGCGGCGCTCTCGGCAGGGAGAAAAGCGCTTCCCGAAGGGACACGGGCGGGGAAGCAGCGGCGAGAATTCTACGGTGCGCCGAAGGTACATCGCGTTGGATGCGTTCGATTATTGTCCTGCCGGCTTTTCGATAATGTGACGGGACCGTCGCATAGGGCGGTCCCGTTTTTTTCTTTTATGGGGTTTCGTTCTCAGCCGGTGCGGGATGTGCCTTTTCCCAAAAGCCGTTGGCCTGCGGGCAGGGCGTATAGCCGGCGGCGCGCAGAACGGCTTCGTCCATCGACCGCACAAGCAGCCGCGCACAGCCGAAGTCGGCAAAGAAGGCGTCCGCCGTCTCCAGCAGCTCCGCAAGGCAGTCGGCGCGCTCGTACATGGCGGGGAGGTCGATGCGAAGCCGGCCGTCTTTACCGGCGCCGCAAAGCTCCACCGTCCCGACCGGCTTGTCCACCGCTTTGTCGACGATAGACAGGCGGACGAATTCGCGCGCGGCGTAGGCGTCCAGCCAGCCGCGGATAACGCTTTGCTGTGCCTCGACCGTCTGTGCGCCGTAGCCGAAGCTGCAGCCCTCGGCGTTTGCCGTTACGGCGGCCGTCGGCGTGCGATAGCAGGGAAGCAGCGCTTCGGCGTCGTCCTCCGCAATCAGGCGGAGGCGGAAGCGGCTGCCTTCGTAGACCGGGCAGGCGTTGTAGGGGTCGACGCGGCCGCTTTTCAGCAGCCGCACGACCGCATCGCTGTCGGCATAGCGGTCATAGTCTCCCGTAAGGCCGCCGCGGTGATAGACAAGCCCGTTCGCGGCGTTCCTTTGCAGATATGCCGACAGCTTTTCAGGGCCCTCCTCCCGCGCGACGAGGTTGAAGGCGCGCATGCGCGCGCTTTCGCCGTCGCAGCGGGCGCAGGGGTAGGCTTCGCAGGAAAAGCAGTGCGCTTGCCTGCGCTCTATGCAGCAGCGCCGCCGCGCGCAGTCCTCCCGCGTGCAGCCCGGGCAGCCTGCCCGCTCGCTGCAAAGCGAGCAGACCAGCCCGCAGCGGGCGATGCGGTATGCGGATGTTGTTTCCATCGGGGCATTTCTCCCATCTATACGGTTTTCACCAGTATAGCAGGGCATTCAGGACAGCGTGTTGTCACCGTTTCCGTACAGCGCCGTTATTTTTTTCGCTGCCGCGGCGATGCGGCGGCGGAGATATGCGGGGGAGAGCACTTCTATGTCGTCGCCGAGCGACAGCAGCGTGCCGAACCAGAGATGCTCGCGCTCGACGACGTGCAGAAGCATCTCGCAGTCACCGCCGTCCAGCTCCCGCGTGACGACGCCGTTCAGGTATTCGACGGCCTTCGCGCGCGCTTTCGCCTTGCAGAGCACGGTGACCTCGGTGCAGGGCGGCGTATGGCGGTCGTTTTCGTGCAGCAGCGCCTCCGCGCTTTCGTGCGCGCGCGTGAAATGCCCGTCGGTCATTTCCGTGTCCCGCATACGCACCAGCTTATAGGTGCGGTAATCGTCCTTTACCGTCGAATAGGCGAGCAGATACCAAGCGTACCAGCGGTAAACGACGGCGACCGGCTCGACTGTGTGCGGGCGCGTCTCGTCGGCGGCGTTGGTGTAGGTGAATCGCACCGGCCGCTTTTCCCGAATGGCCGTTTGCAGCTTCGTCAGCAGCGCGCTGTCGGTTTCGCGCAGGACGGAGAAGTCGAGAATCAGGTCGCCGCTCACACGGCCGCCCGACAGGGCGCGCAGCTTTTCCGCTGTCTGCCTGACGGCGGGGCTGTCGAACGCTGTCGAAAGGCCGTGCAGCGCCGTCAGGATGAAAGTATAGTCCGCGTCGTTCATCGCCTGCGCGTTCAGTTTGAACGGCTCGCTCAGCGAATAGCCGCCGCCCGCGCCCGGCTCCGCGACGACGGGGATGCCCGACCGGCAGAGCGCGTCGACGTCCCGCCGTATGGTGCGGACAGAGACCTCGAACAGGCGCGCCAGCATCTCCGCCGAAGCTTTGCCGTGGTTGAGCAGGTAAACGGTGATGGCGTACAGGCGGTCTGTTTTCACGACGCAGGCTTCTCCTTCATTTTAAATAATTGATTTTTTTATGCTATTTTGTTTGTGAAACATACAAGCTGGGCATTATTTCTTACTTAGAAAATAACATGAAAAACAATAGGAACAATGAGAATTAAAATCGTACCTACTACACATACAACAATTACCTTTTGAAAACTTCGTTTTTTTGTTCAGTCATATCATTATACCATTTCATGAATGCGTACCTCCACAGCTTCTAATTTGTCTTTTTCTTAATTATAGCAAACAAGAGGAATAAGCACAAGTGTGTTATTCCTCTGTTTGATATTCTATATTTGTTTTATAAGTCAAGGGGAGCGTATTTTTATATGCGGAAGTTACATCGGTTCTCCGACGACGTGAATGCGCATCATATTGGTCGTACCCGATTTGCCGAGCGGGACGCCGGCGGTGATGACGGTCAGATCGCCGTCCTTGATGACGCCGGCCTGCCGCGCGGCGCTGACGGCCGCTTCGAACAGCTCGTCGGTGCTCTTCTTTTCCTCGACGTAAATCGGCATCACGCCCCAGGACAGATTCATCTGCCGCAGCACCTTTTCGTCCGGCGAGCAGCCGATGATGGGGACGAGCGGGCGGAACTTGGAGATCATCCGGCCCGTCATTCCCGATTTGCTGACGGTGATGACCGCGGCGGCGTTCAGGTCGTGCGCTGCGGCGCAGGTCGCGTGGGAGATGGCGTCGGTCACGTTGCACAGCTCGGAGACCTTTGCCTGCGAGAAGCGCTTTCTGTAATCGATGTCCCCCTCGGTACGTTCGGCGATGCGCGCCATCGTGCGCACGGCCTCGACCGGATAGGCGCCCGCGGCCGTCTCGCCCGACAGCATAATGGCCGAGGTGCCGTCGTAAATGGCGTTGGCGACGTCGGTGGTCTCGGCGCGCGTCGGCCGCGGATTTTTAATCATAGAATCGAGCATCTGCGTGGCGGTGATGACCTGCTTGCCGGCGCGGTAGGCCTGCTTGATCAGCTTCTTCTGGATGACGGGGATGTCCTCCAGCGGGATTTCCACGCCCAGATCGCCGCGCGCGACCATCACGCCGTCGCAGACCTTGAGAATTTCGTCGATGTTGGCCACGCCCTCGCTGTTCTCAATCTTGGCGATGATGCGCATGTCCCGGCTGCCCAGCCGCGCAAGCTCCTCTTTGACCAGGTTGATGTCGGCCGCCGTCCGCGTGAAGGAGGCGGCGACGAAATCGAAATCGTTTTCCACCGCAAAGCGCAGATCCGCGCGGTCGCGGCTGCTGATGAAGGGCATGGAAAGCTGAACGCCCGGCACGTTGATGCCTTTGTTGGCCGAAATGAAGCCGCCGTTGATGACCGTGCAGACGATGTCGGTCTGCGTGGCGCTGACGACGACCATATCGATCAGCCCGTCGTCGATGAGGATGTGCGTCCCGCGCGAGACGTCGCTCGGCAGGCCGGCAAAGCTGATCGACACGACTTCGGACGTGCCCTGCACGTCGCGCGTGGTCAGCGTAAAGCTCTGCCCCGCCTTCAGCTCGACCTTCGGCTCGGCAAACTTGCCGATGCGGATCTCCGGCCCCTTCGTGTCGGCCAGCAGCGCGACGGGAAGCCCTAACTCCTTGCGGATGCGCTTGACCGCTTCCACGCGCACCTTCTGCTCTTCATGCGTCTGGTGCGAAAAGTTGACGCGCGCCACGTCCATTCCCGAAAGCATCAGGGCGCGCAGTACGTTTTCGTCGTCTGTCGCCGGGCCGAGTGTGCAAATGATTTTTGTCTTTCTCATTTTTTCTTTTTGCTCCTTATCCGTATGGGGCCGCTGGTGCGGCCCTTCTGAAAATTCCCCAAATCTACCTATTATATATATACTATACTTTCAACGGAATTGCAAGAGCGTTTGCGCAAAATCTTGTGAACGGAAAGCCAAAATTTTTATGCCGGCCGGCATATGTTCTATGCTTTTTGATGAAGAGGAAGAAGCGCGCGTATTCGTATGCCTGATTTTTCCTTTTCGCTATACCAAAGCCGCAGCCTCGCGCATCAGCGCGAGCGCTTCCTCCAGCCGGTCTGCGTACTGCCGCAGCGTCTCGGAAACGCGGCCGCGCCGCGCGCGGTCGCGCATCGTCTCCCGTACCTGCGCCATATCCATCCCGCCGCCCAACGATTCCAGTTCGACCCACAGCAGGCTGCGGCCGCCGGTCGGCGTCTCCGCGGGGAGCAGCGCCTGAATGCGGCTGCCGAACGGCTCCAGCGGCCGGAGGGCGGGGTCCAGTCCGGCCAGCTTGCGGTAGAGGTAGGTCGGCTCACCGCCGCTCGTGGCCAGACAGCAGACGTACACGCCGTAATTTTCCCACAGCGGCAGCCTGTCGTCCGCAAAGCGGCCCTCGTCGATGTCGTCCGCCCACGCGCGGAAGGCCGCCGCGCCGAAGCGCTTTGTCCCGACGGCGGGCAGCGTCAGCCGGTGCGGCAGGCCGCGCAGACAGGCGAGGAGAAATTCGCGTTCGGACACCTCGTGCTGCCTTTCGCCGGGAAAGACCAGATCGAGGCATCCGCCGTCGAGCGGACAGTCGAGCGTATCCGTCCCGCTTACGTTCAGCTTGAGCGTGCGCCCGCCGTCGTCGTAGCCGACGACGAGGCAGTAGGTACCCACGTCCGATTCCCAGCCCGGAATGTCGTGCAGATTCGTCACCGCCAGCATAGGCAGGCCGCCGTCGACCGTCTGCGCGACGCGGCGGGCGAAGGCGTCGGGGCGCGGCGGATGTCCGACCGGCCGGCATAGGTGTGCGCATAGCCGAGCGCGCCGAACACCCGCGACAGATAGTCCGGCCCCGCCAGATACCCCGAAACGCAGTATTCGCAGCCGTCCGCGCGCCCACGGTCGTAGACCTGCGCACAGACGTCGCCGGTGAGCGCGGCAAAATTCCAGTAGTTCAGAGTCCCGAATGCGCCGGCGCGCTCGAACAGATATTGCAGGCAGTCGGGCAGCGCGAAGTTGTGCTCCTGCATACCGTCCAAGAGGGCGCGGCGGCCGGCCGGCAGATTGGATTTCGGCATAACGGCAATCTCCTTTACATACTTTTTATCGCTTTCCGTCGTCCGGCAGGACCTTGACGACGGCTGCCTCGCCCGCCGCCAGACGGCCGCAGACGGCGCCGTTTTCGGCGTATACCGCCGCGCCGCTCCACAGCTCCTCGGCGGACGCGGCGCGGCCGAAGCCGTGACGGAACCATGCGCCGCTGATCTCGCCGCCGGAGAAGTTGTACACGGTGAAGACGACGGAGGTTTTGTCGTCGGTCATAAAAGCGTTGACGATCAGGTCGGGCTGTAAAGCCGGCCAGAGCGGCAGGGCGGTTTGAGAGAGGAAATACGCTTTGTTTTCCAGCCAGATGCGCTTCCAGCGCTTGACCGCCGCCTTCTGCTCGTCCGTGTACGGCAGCCACGCGCCGAAAACGTCCTGCCAGATCACCAGCCCGCTGCCGTTCATAACGGCTTTTTTGAGCATATCGTCCCGCTCCGCGTCGATGGACCAGCGAGAGATGTAGTGGCTGCGGTGCTCGGGAAACACATACCGCAGCAGCGGCGTCTGATAAGGGCGGGGCGCGGTCTGCTGCCACGAGCCGGTCAGCAGCTCGAGCGCCTGCGCGTTGTCGGGCACAAGCTCGGTGCAGAACACGCAGCCCGGCCTGACTCGGTCGGCTTCGATACGGAACTGCGGCGGCACGTCGGACATGGTGTCTAAGAAGAACCCGTCGGCGTCCGTCTCCGCCGCAAGGCGCGCCAGCGCTTTGGCGGTGTCGTCGGGCGACATATGGCCCGGCGCGTCCCACGGCTTGTACGGCAGCATCAGCCGCACGCCCCGTTCGTGGCAGCCGCGCACGACCTCCGCGAGCCCCGCGAGGCCGCCGGGGAAATCCTCGAAAAAGTCCCACTGGCTGCGCGCGTCCACGCCCAGACGCGGGTACTGGTGCCAGAGGCAGATCACGTCGTAGCCGCCGAACGCCTCTCCCGCGTCCAGCAGCCTGTCGATGTCCACCCGTCCGCGGCGGTAGTCGTAGACCTCCTCGCCGTACACATAGGCAAAATGGTGCAGGAAGGTTTCCCTGTACCATCGCAGGTCGGGGCGGTCGTACAGGCGGAGGTCGGTTTTGGCGCGGGCGGCTTTCCGAATGCCCGCAAAGGTCTCCGGCCAGCCGCCGAGAACGGCCTCGAACCGGATCTGCACGGCCTCGGCTGGGCAGCGGCCCAGCCGCACCGACGTGCCGTAGCTTTTCAGCGCCTCAAGGCTGTGGATGTGCGGCAGTTCCAAGGTGCAGCTCCGCGTGTTGGACTCCCGCGGGATGTCGAAGGACAGGTCGAACCCGCTTCCGTCGTCGCGGACGAAGGACATCACCCGGCGGCAGGCGGGGTGGAGGTCGAGGAGCGGCTCGCCGCAGCTGCTGCGGAAGGGCGCGGCGGGCGCGCGGAAGCGGCCGTCCTTCAGCCCGAGCAGGCTGCCGTCGGACAAAAACGGGAAGGACAGTCCGGCGAACCGCGCGTCCCGGCCCGAAGTGTCCCGGAGCTGGAGGATCAGTTCGATCGAATCGTCGGTGTCCGCCAGAAACGACAGCGCGGCGGACACGCCGCAGTCATGCGCAAGCTCGATGCGCAGCAGCCGGTAACGGCCGTCGTCGCGCTCGTCTGCCGATATGACCTGAAACGCCGACGCGTCGCATCGGACGCCGTCGAGCGTCACCCGAAAAAGCTCCGCCGACAGAGCGCCGCAGCGCTCCGGGTGCGCGCGCAGAAGGACGCGGGTGAGCCGCAGCGGCGCCGCTGCGACGGTCAGCTCCAGCTTGTTTGTGCGAATGCTGTATTCATTCATTTCCAACCCTCCTGACGCAGCGGAAGCCGACGTTGGCGTTGCGGTTGAGTCCCTCGTTTAAGAGCGGGCATTTGAGGTGCGACGTGTTGGCGCAGGGGCCGCCCAGCGCGTGCCAGAAATGCGGCGCCTTATAGCAGCTGCCGCCGCGCAGGAGCATGAAGCGGTGCATGCCGTCGTCGCAGACCTGCGTGATCTCCCACGCGTTGCCCGAAAGGTCGAGCAGCCCGTAGGCGTTTGCGCCGCCGGGGAAGGCGTCTGCGGGCGTAAGCCCGCCGAGCGGGTCGTCGTTGAGCCGGGCGCTGTCGTATTCGTCGCCCCACGGCCATTTCAGGCGGCGCGGCCCGGAGGCGAAGTACTGCCACTCGGCGTCGGTCGGCAGCGACTTTCCGTAAAACGCCGCGTAGGCCTGTGCGTCGTTCGGGCTGACCCAAGTGACCGGCTTGTCAAGATCGGCGGCAAGCGGCCTGCCGTCCCGCCAGTGTTTGAGAAAATTGGCGCCGTCGGCCGGGATATAGCCGCTGGAGGTGAGAAAGTCCAGATACATGCCGTTGGTTACGGGATATTTGTCCACATACAGGTCGGGGACTTCGACCCACCGCGGGCCGTGGTCGCACGGGCAGTCGCCCTCCATAATACGGTGTGAAACGCGGTAAATGTACCCGCCGCCGGGTACGAATCGTTCTTCCTGCCGGATTTGCATATCGGCTTTTCGCTTTCGCTGCGCGAAAGCGGCCTCCTTTCGGGGTGGTGTACGGTAAGACCCGCAAAACCGTTTTTGCAGGCTTTGCCTGTATCTTACACGATGCCGCCGGGTTTGTCAACCCGAAAAAGCGTTTTTCGGAAGCCGCAGCCGGCGCGCTTGCATTTTGCCGCCGATTGTGATATAATAGCCGCATAGAGTAATGTACAATGTAGAAATATGTGCAGCGGCTATTCAAGTTTTTCGCGCCGATGGCGCGAAAAACTCTGGGACTATACAGCGTGAATAATAGCCGCGTAGAGAAAGTACAATGTAGAAGTATGTGCGGCGGCTATACAAGTTTTCCGCGCCGATGGCGCGGAAAACGCCGGGATTGCGCAATAGCCGTACAGAGTACTGTGCAATATGGAAATTTATGCGGCGGTTTTTTTGCGTTCCCCGACTTGTGATGCGGACGGCTTCGCGAATCGGCCGGGCTGCGGCGTTCGGACGCGCAAACGGCGGCGTTCCTGCATCTAATTACCGTGAAAGGATGCTTTCGCAAAGCGAAGGCGATGGTTGTTAAGATGGGTTTCGGATTGGGTTTCGATTTTTTCGGTATCATGTTTTCGATCGTCTTTGTACTCGTTATCGGCGTTTTTGTTTTTGCTGCCGTTCGAATGCTTCGGACCTGGAACAAAAACAACCGCTCCCCGCGGCTGACCGTGCCGGCCCGGGTCGCGGCGAAGCGGACGGAGGTGTCGCACCACCATCATACGAACGCCGGACAGAATGCCGGCTTCGGCACGACCTCCTTTACCCGCTATTACGCCACCTTTGAATTCGAAAGCGGCGACCGAATGGAGCTTGCCGTCGACGCCTCCGAATACGGTTTGCTGGCGGAGGGAGACGTTGGGCGTCTGCGCTTTCAGGGGACGAGATTCCTCGCCTTTGAGCGGAATATCTGAGCTTTGCGGCGCGAAGCCGTCCCTGCGCAGGGAAGGCGGGCCGCAGACGGCGACCGCCGGCGCCGAAAGAACGTGTACGGGCGCATTCGCATAAGCTGCGGCTTTTGCCGTCCGGCGAAGCCTGTGCCGGCATCGATGGAGGGAGCGCAAGAATGATTCGGTTGATCAAGCCCGAATTCAAGGAGCTTTCTTTCCGGCAAAAGTTGATCGGCGATGCGGAAACGATGGCGTATAATAAAAAATGGGGCGGCGCCGTTGCGTTACCGCCGGAAAAGTGGAGCCAATGGTACGAGTGCTGGGTCGGAGCGCCGGACAGACGCTTCTACCGTTACATCTATTCCCGGAAGTACGCAGCGTTTGTCGGCGAGGTCGCTTTCCGCTTTGACGAGGCGCTTCAATGCTATATCTGCGACGTCCTTGTTCAGCATTGCTACAGGGGACAGGGGTTCGGCAGGGCGGGACTTATGCTGCTGCTGGATGAGGCAAGGCGGCATGGCATCTCCGTCATCTATGACAACATCGCGCCGGACAATCCGGCGATCCGCCTCTTCCGGCGCTGCGGCTTCGTCGAAACATGGAGAAACGACGACTTCATCATGCTGGAAAAGCGTCTGTAAAGTCCCGCTTCGCGCAGGCGGCCGCAAAGGGCCGTCTTTGGCGGCGGATGGCAGAACAGAACCTGCAAAAGGGGGGTGGCTTTCTTTTCAGAAGGCCGCCCCCTTTTGCAGCCTGTGGAAAAACCGCAGGCGGCATACAACAGGTGTGTATTCGGCCATTTGAGGAGCCACGGCGCAGGGGGCGCGCTGCGCTTTTAGGTGGAGAACTTTCGTCCTTTGCGGCGGCCGGCGCGGGCTTTGCCCCTCGGCTTCTCCGCTTTTTTTACAGGCGGGCAAATCCTTTTCACGCAGGATTTTTGGAAATGCGATTTCTTTGACAGGCGAAAAAGGGAGGGCGGCCTTCCGTGCGGAAGGCCGCCCCTTGCTTCGGGTCTGTTTTTATTTGGAATCCTTGGCGTAGTTGTCGAAGTAGCCCTGAATCAAAATGATCGGCGTGCCCTTGTCGCCCGAGCCGGAGGTCAGGTCGCACAGGCTGCCGATGAGGTCGGTCAGCCGGCGGGGCGTGGTCCCCTGGCTGGACATCTGCCCCTTCAGGTCGCCGTCCTTATGGGAGATGCTGTCCTTGATTGCGGCCGTCAGCGCCTCGCCCGAGAGGGAAGCGAAGTCGTTGTCGGCGAGGTATTTCAGCTTCAGCTCGTTCGGCTGGCCCTCCAGCCCGTCGGTGTACGCGGGACTCACCACCGGGTCGGCCAGCTCCCAGATCTTGCCCATCGGGTCCTTGAAAGCGCCGTCGCCGTAAATCATCGCTTCGATTTGCTTGCCCGTCGCCCGACGCAGGCTGTTAGCCAGCGCGTCGACGAAGGTCTTGCAGTCGCGCGGGAACAGCTTGACGCTGTCCTCGGTCGCCTTGTTTGAGCCGAGCAGGCCGAACTGCTCGTTGTAGCCGCTGCCGTCGACCGGCGCGGTCATTAGGTCGCTGAGCAGCAGCACCTTTTCCGCGCCCGCGTTCAGCAGACGGCGGCGGGAGCGCTGCCGGCTGTGGATGTCGCAGCAAAGCACGTTTTTCGTATAAGGCAGGATGGCGCGCACGTCGTTGGCGAACAAAAACTCGACCTCGCAGCCCTCGGCGCGGAACAGGTCGCCGTAATATTCCACATAATCGACGCCGGTGAACGGGTGCTTGACGTAGCCGAACAGCTCGTGGTACGTTTTCTCGCTCAGCACGTCGCTCCACGGGTTGACGCCCTTCTCGTCCAGCAAATCCTCGTCGAACAGATGGTTGCCCACCTCGTCGGACGGGTAGCTCAGCAGTATGTAGGCTTTTTTGAACGCCTTGGCGATTCCCTTCAGGCAGATGGCGATGCGGTTGCGGCTGAGGATGGGGAAGGTCAGCCCCACCGTGTCGGTCCCGAATTTGGCGGCGCAGTCCTTGGCGATGGCGTCGGTCGTGACATAGTTGCCCTGACTGCGGGCGACCACGGCCTCCGTGACCGCTACAATGTCTTTGTCCGCGAAGCGGATGCCCTGCTCCTCGCCGCAGGCAAGGATGGCGTCGGTGACGATCCGTACCAGGTCGTCTCCCTCGCGGATGACGGGGCAGCGTACGCCGCGGGAGGTGGTGCCGACAGTTCTCATAACGTATTGCTCCTCTTTTATCAACAAGATATGGCCGCCGGCGCGCGGTACAGACCCGCTGCGCGGCAAGCCACCCTTTATTATAAAACATAAATGCGCAAATGTAAAGAGTCAAAACGATATTTTTTAACCCGTTCATCTTTTTTGGGGGAAAATCGGATAGATATTTACTTTTCGGATATTGTGTGATAGAATGGGGAAAACATAGGCCGTCCGATTTGCGGGGACATCCGGCGCGGGCGGCCCCCGGGAAAAACGCCCGGACTTGCCGTATCGCGGCGGTTTTGCGGAACGAAACCGGCCGCGGCGCAGAAAGAAAGGAATGGTTACAGCTATGGAAAAGATTCGCATCGGCATCGTCGGCGCCGGCAATATCGCCACGAATGCCCATATGCCCGCGTACGCGGTGTGCGACAAGGCGGAGGTCGTCGCCGTCGCCGACCTCAATCTGGAGCGGGCGCAGAGCTTCGCGAAGCGCTTCGGCATCCCGAACGCCTACGCCTCCGTCGAGGATATGCTGGCCGCCGAGCAGCTTGACGCCGTGGACGTCTGCACCTGGAACAACGGCCATGCGCCGGTGACCATCGCCGCCGCCAAGGCCGGCAAGCACATCCTGTGCGAAAAGCCGTTCGCCGACAGCCTCGAGCATGCGCTGGAGGCCAAGGCCGCCGTCGAGGAAGCCGGCGTTCGCTTCCTGCTGGGCGTTCCCAGCCGCTTCAATCCGCAGAACGCGCTGGTCCGCGAAATGACGGACAAGGGTGAGTTCGGTGAAATCTACTACGCCAAGACCTCCTATCTCCGCCGGCGCGGCACGCCGACCGGCTGGTTCACCGACAAGCGCGTTTCGGGCGGCGGTCCCATTCTCGACATCGCCGTCCACCGCATCGACGCCGCTTGGTATATGATGGGCAACCCCAAGCCCGTGCGGGTCAGCGCCGCGGTTTCCAACCGCCTCGGCGAATTCCAGACCAAGGGCATCCAGCGCTGGCAGGGCACGCCCTGCCCCGACAACAAAAACGACACCGAGGACTTCGGCGCGGGCGTCATCCATTTTGAGAACGGCGCCATCCTGCTTTTCGAAGCCTCCTGGGCGATCAACGGCCCCGACTACCAGTATACCCAGCTTTACGGCACCAAGGGCGGCATCACGCTGGACCCCCTGACCGTTTACGGCGAGCGCAACGGCTATCTCAGCGACGACCGCTTAAACCCCGGCCCCGGCAAGAGCTTTGAGCTGGAAATCGCGCATTTTGTGGACTGCATCCTCACCGGCGCGCCCACCCGCACGCCTATCGAGCACGCCTGCGACCTGCAGCGGATCCTGCAGGGCATCTACGATTCGGCGCGGCTGGGACGCGAAGTCGTCCTTTGATGCTTAAGGGGGAGGCAGATATGAAAACCTGTATCAGCACTTACAGCTTCAGCCGGCTCATCAGCAGCGGGGCGATGAACCATTTTGACGTTCTGGATAAAATCCACGAGCTGGGCGTTCCGGCCGCAGAGCTGGTTCTGGACGACAACACCTCCGGCGGCTCGCCGCTGGAATTCGCCTGCCGGCTGGCCGACCATGCCCGCCGGCTGGGTCTGGACGTTCCGATTTACACCACGGGCGCGAATTTCTGCTGCCCCGATGTGGAAGCGGAAATCCGCCGGGTCGAGCGGCATATCGACATCGCGGCGGAGGCGGGCATCCCGCTGCTCCGCCACGACATCACGCCCGGGTTCTACGAGGGCTACACCGGCCTGCGGACCTTTGAGGCCATCCTGCCCACGCTGGCCGCCGCCATCCGGGAGGTCGCGGATTACGCGCAGAAAAAGGGCGTGACCACCTGCTCGGAGAATCATGGCCGGCTGGTGCAGGACAGCGACCGCATGCTGGCGGTCTTTACGGCCGTCAATCATCCGAACTACCGTTATCTCTGCGACATCGGCAACTTCGGCGGCGTGGACGAAAACTGCGCAGCCGCCGTCTCCAAGCTGCTGCCGCTCATTTCCCACGTCCACGCCAAGGATTCCTTCGTGCGGGACGGCATGCGGCAGGACCCCGGCCGCGGCTGGCTGCTGAGCCGTGCCGGAAATTACCGGCGCGCGACCATCTTCGGCCACGGCGACCAGCCTGCCTACCAATGCCTGAAGATCATCTACGCGTCGGGCTACCGCGGGTATGTTTCGCTGGAATTCGAGGGCATGGAGGACACGCTGACCGCCATTTCCATCAGTATGGAGAATCTGAACCGCTATCTGGCGCAGATTGAGGGGTAAGCATATGAAACAAAACTGGCTTTTTGAAAACGTTCGCGTGCTTCGGGACGACTTTACCTTTGCCGACGCCTCGGTCGCCGTTCGAGACGGCGTGATTGCCGAAATCGGGCGGCCGGACGGCGCCGGCCTGCAGAAAATCGACGGGACCGGCCGGCTTCTGGTTCCCGGCCTCATCGACACGCACTTCCACGGCGCGCTGGGCAACTGCTTCGGCCGCACCGGACCGGAGGGGATTCGCGAGGTCGCGGCGTTCGAGGCGAAGCAGGGCGTCACGGCCATCGTCCCCGCCGTGTCCGCCACCACCGACGAGAATGTTCTGGATACCCTCCGCAGCATCCGCACGGTGATGGCGTCCGGCTCGGGCGGCGCGCGGGTGGAGGGCGTCCATCTTGAGGGGCCGTTCCTGTCGATGGAATACCGCGGCGGGCAGTGGCCCAAGTACCTCCAGCCGCCCACCGTGCAAAAGCTGCGCGTATTCTGGGACGCGTCCGGCGGCTGCATCCGCATCCTGACGCTGGCGCCGGAATGCGGGGACGGGCTGGCCGTCATCCGCGAGGCGAAGGCGCTGGGCATCGCCGTCGCGCTCGGACACACGGGCGCGGACTATGACACCGCCAAGGCGGCCATCGACTGCGGGGCTACAATCGCCACGCACACCTTCAACGGGATGGTCGGGCTGCACCACCGCGCGCCCGGCGTGCTGGGCGCCGTTTTGACCGACGACCGCGTTTCCTGCGAGATCATCGCCGATTTCGTCCATCTCCACCCCGCCACGGTGGACCTCATCTGCCGCGCCAAGGGTATGGAGCGGGTGCATCTGATCAGCGATTCGATGTACGCCACCGGCCTGCCCGACGGCGATTATCCCGAGGAGGATCGGGTGCGCCACATCCGCAACGGCGCCTGTGTTTTGGACGACGGCCGGATCAGCGGCAGCACGTTCCCGATTTCGTACGGTATGCGCAACCTGCTGACGCTGGGCGTGCCGCTGGAGAAGGCCGTCATGGCCGGCTCCCAAAATCCGGCGAAGGCCGCCGGACTTTTCGAGCGCACCGGCAGCATCACGCCGGGCAAGCGCGCCGACGTCGTGCTGCTGGACTCGTCGCTGGACGTCGTCGCGACGTTTGTGGACGGCTGCCCCGTGTACGGCAGGGAAGGGACTTCTTTATGCGGTTAGGCATCGATCTGGGCGGAACCGCCATCAAGTCCGGCTTGGTGGACGATGCCGGACAGGTTCTCTTTTACGAAACGCTTCCCACCAACGCCTCCGGCGGCGCGGACGCGGTTCTGGACGCGTTGACGGACGCCTGCCGGCGGCAGCTTGCGCGCGCCGCTGTCGCGGCCGTCGGCATCGGCATGCCGGGAACGGTGGACGAGGCGCGCGGCGTCCTTGTCCGCGCGGCCAACCTGCCGCTGGCCGATTATCCGCTGACGCAGGCGCTTTCCCGCCGGCTGGGCATCCCCGCATATCTGGGCAACGACGCCAACTGCGCCCTTTACGGCGAGATTTATGCGGGCGCCGGCCGGGAGTCGGACAACTTCCTGCTGGTCACGGTCGGCACGGGCATCGGCGGCGGCATCCGCATCGGCGGGAAAATCCATCTCGGTATGGAGGGCCGCGCCGGAGAGTTCGGGCATATGATCGTTGCGATGGACGGCCGCCCCTGCCGCTGCGGCCGCGTCGGCTGCTGGGAGCAGTACGCCTCCGCCACCGCGCTCTGCCGGATGACGCGGGAGGCGGCCGCCGCGCAGCCGGACAGCCTGCTGGCGCGGCAGATCCGCGAGGCGGGGGACGTCGTCGACGGCCGGACGGTTTTCGAGGCGGCGCGGGCAGGCTGCCCGGCTGCGGACGCCGTTCTGGAGACCTACGCGAAGCATCTGTCGGTGGGGCTTAACAATTTGACGGCGATTTTCCGTCCCGACCGAATCGTTTTGGTCGGCGGCATTTTCCGAGAGGGGGAGTTTCTGCTTTCCCGCGTTCGGGAACGCTGCACCGACCCATATCTGGTCGAGATTTCGGCGCTCAACGGGCAGGCGGGCCTCATCGGCGCCGCGCTGCTGCCCGAGCGTCGGGACCCGAACAGCCCTATCTGCCGTCTGTTGCGGCATACCGCGGCGCAGACGCCGCCGGAACGATGAGTCCGTTACGGAAGGAAGGATTCCTTTGAACAGTATACCGGCACTTTTTGCCTATATCGAATCGCAGGCGCCCCGCTTTCAGACGTTTCTGGAGCGCCTGACCGCGCAGGAGAGCTTTTCTGCCGATCGGGAGGACGTTTCGCGCGCCGCCGATCTGACGGCGGACTTCGCCCGATCGCTGGGGTTTGCCGTCGAAGCGCACGCCTTTCCGCGCGCCGGAAAAGCGCTGGTCATCTCCTGTCGGGAGGACGCCGCGCAGGCGCCGATCTGCTTCGTGGCTCATCTGGACACCGTTCATCCCGCGGGCAGCTTCCCTGACCTTTTGAAAGCGGCGCCCGAGGGCGGCCTTTACGGCCCCGGGATCGTGGACTGCAAGGGCGGCGTCGCCGTCGCGCTGCTGGCGATGGCCGCGCTGGAGGCGGCGGGCGTGTCCCGTCCGCTGCGGCTGATTCTGATGCCGGACGAGGAATTGAGCAACCGCCTGACCGGCCCCGACGGCATCGACTTCCTGCAAGCGCACGCCCGCGGCTGCGCCGCCGCCTTCGTCTGCGAATGCGGCAAGCGGGACGAGGCCGTGGTGGAGCGGAAGGGCATTCTGAAGGTGCGGGTGGATATCCGCGGCAGAGCCGCGCACGCCGGAATGTATTATGCCGAGGGCATCAGCGCCGTGCGGGAGGCGGCCTATCAAATCGTGGCGCTGGAGGAACAGAGCCGACCCGACGCCGTCACTTATAACTGCGGCCGGATCAGCGGCGGCACGGCGGAAAACGTCGTGCCCGAGACCTGCTCGTATACCGTGGACGTCCGCTTCCGCAGCGAAACGGAGGGCGAATCCGCTATGGCCTATCTGCGGCGCGTGACCGAAACGACCCACGTTTCCGGCGCCGTTTCGGCCGTCACAATCCTCAGCAGGCGCAGCCCCATGCCGCGCACCGAGGCCGGTATGGCCCTGTTTGACCACCTGCGCGAGACCGGCCTGCGCTGGGGGCTGGAGGACCTCCGGCCGCTGTCGAACGGCGGCGGCTCGGACGCGGCCTATACCGCGGCGGCCGGCGTTCCGACGGTCTGCGCCGTGGGGATGACCGGCTGGGATTGGCACAGCGTCCGGGAGCGCAGCGAGCCGGGCGCGCTTATCCGCCGCGCCAAGCTGCTGGCCGCCGCCGTTGCGGAATTCCCCGAACGGCTGCTGTGACGCAGCGGCCGGCCGCGCCCTCTCTTTTCCTGTAAAAGCGAATCAAAAACTTGTATGGCGTGAAGGTGCTGTTGGAATGTACCCGGCAACAGCAATAATCACATGAATTGATTTTGCAGTCATTCCAATCAAAGAAAAGATGACTCCACCGACACCGCCAATTGACGATTCAGATGCACGTTTGAAAACACTAACAACGCTTAAAGCCCAAAAAGAACGGCAAAAGCATCTCAAGAATACAGCAAAGGACAGAGGAAAATGAGAAAATATTACGGCGAGGAATATGGTCAACTAAAAAGACTAAAGCCCGGCAATCCCAAATTAGAAACACTTGATGATTTGTTTGATATACTTCGAGTTTCTTGGAGTAAAGAAACGGCGCATCCTTCTTGTCAAGCCGAATGGGTTCCCAACGATCCTTCGTATGGTCAATGTGCTATTACTGCAATGCTTGTTTACGATATGTTTGGCGGCTCAATTCACCGAATCCGTGTAGACGGCGGCGGCACACATTATTTTAACAAGATTGATGGACACTATATAGATTTAACTGTCGATCAGTTCGACTTGTATAACATTCCGGTGCAGTATGAACCGAACGAAGAAATGGATAGAAAATACTGCGGAAAGAATGCAGATACGCAAAAACGATTTGATTTGCTATTAAATCATATAACCGAAAAAATCAAATAGAAAAGACCCTTATTCACCTATTAAGAGTGCGCGAGAGAACAAGCTCGTTGACCGCACAGCAACCTGCTCAAAGCAAGGTGCTAAAGCTTGCCCGATAGGTTGTCTCACGAACCTATCGGCAACGATGGGTTCGTTCTTTTATCGCTTTCACGTCCGTCGGAACGGGCGGCGTGCTCTCGGCGTACAAAGGAACGGCTATCGTTATGGCGCGCAAGGGATATGCCGTTGAAAAATGCTGCCATTTTGACATGCCCTCGGAAGCGGGAGGCTTTTTTCTGCGTACGGAGCGGGTGCTGTGTCAGACAAGCATCTGCAAACGCTGTATAAATCATAGCGCCGCTATACTTTGACTCCTGAAATGCTTCGTGGATTTTGGATGCCGCACCGTTGTATAATACGGTTGTCATGAAAAGCGCTTTCGGATATGAAATCAACAACGGAGGAGCAGAATATGTCTAAGAGTATGTCCATCGGAAAAACGATAAAGAAGCTGCGCCGCGAGCGGGACATCACGCAGGAGCAGCTTGCGGCGTATCTCGGGATCACCTCCCGTGCCGTCTCTCAGTGGGAGTGTGACAGAACGGCCCCGGATATCACGCAGCTTCCGCTGCTGAGCGCGATCTTCGACACGACGACGGACGCGATTTTGGGGGTTGACCTGCAAAGGAACGAGGAACGGATCGAACGGCTCATCGAGGAAGCGGCCGCCTTTTCGCGCAGCGGGGACTTCGCCGCCGCGACCCGTCTTCTGGAGGACGGGCTGAAGCAATATCCGCGGTCGTACCGCATTATGGCCGAGCTTGCCGAGGCGTTGAGCTGTGCCGACCTCGACGAATACGCCCATACCGTCGGCGCGGCGGCGGATATCGACGCGGTTTCGCACCGCGTGCGCGCCCTATGCGATACGGTGATCGGCGAATGCACGGAGGAAACGGTCCGCGACCGGGCTTTTCAGACGATCATCTATCGATGCAAAAACAGCGGGCAGTCGGAGCTTGCCGCTGCGTACGCGAACCGGCTGCCGCACATGTGGGCCTCCCGGGAGGATATGCTCGTCGGCATCTATGAGCAGCAGGCGGACCCCGCGCTTCTGCATAGGTATGCGGCATTCTGCACCGACCGCCTTGCCAAGTGCCTTGCCCTCCTCGCCGCGACGGACCGGTTCGGCACAGACGAGAAGAATCGGCTTTTGCACCAGATTGCGGATATCGTCAACACCGTGTACTGCGAGCAGGATTCCAACTATTATGCGCATCATCTCGTGTCGGCGTACCAGACATTGGCCGAAAACTACGCCCTTGCCCGCGATACGGAAAACACACTTCTGTGTCTGGAAAAAATGTGTGAAGCCGGGATTCTGTTTGACACCTACCCGGAGGAAGCGGCGGCGACCTCGCCCGCAGTGCGCGGCGAACGCCGCGGCCGTCCTGTCCCGCGGGAGAAAAACGCCTGCGCAAGACTCTTGGAATGTCTGTCCGGCGAACCGTGGTACGATTTCCTCCGCGCGGAGCAATCGTTTGTCGGCATCCTGCGCCGGTTGGAAGCGCATTCCAACGCCTGAAAACCCGAAGAAGCGGAAAAGAGCGGCCCTGTGCTTCTCAGGGCCGCTCCTTTTGCACCGCAAAGGGCTGCAAATCAAAAAGCAGGCTTTTCGCGCTTTGGATTCGATATGTCCAAAACAAAGCGTTATAAGCTCTGTGACGCGATCGGCTTTCTTTTCGGTAAAGACGATAAAGGGGCGCGATTGAAGGCGTTGCAAACGCAATCATATGGAGCGAGGCTCGAGCGTCAGCCGCCGTATATGTGACGGGAAAGAAAAAAGCACTTACCGCAGTAAGTGCTTTTTGTCAATGGGCTATGAAAAAGATGTTTCCAGTAGCTTTGTGTATGGATTTGAACCCTCACACAAATGATGCATCGCCTGCGGCAATATGATATTATGCTTCGCATAATGATGCTGCTCATTTCATTCGCAATGATGCGGTGTTTGCCTGAAACATTCGCGAAGCGACATCATTGTGCTATGCACAACATCATTAACGAAGTGACAGTATTTGCCGAAGGCAAACATCATTGAAAAAAGCACGCCGAAGCGTGCTTTTTTCTGGTGGGGGAAGGTGGATTCGGACCACCGAAGTCAGTGACAACAGATTTACAGTCTGCCCCCTTTGGCCGCTCGGGAATTCCCCCGTGTTATTGGAGCTGGTGAAGGGAGTTGAACCCCCAACCTGCTGATTACAAATCAGCTGCTCTGCCATTGAGCTACACCAGCGATTGAATCGGAACGCCGAAAAACGATTCCGTATGGCGACGGTTGTTATTATAGCATATGAAAACCGATTTGTCAAGCGTTTTCGTCAACGGATTTGAAATTTCCGTTTTGTTTTCGCGTGCGCTTGACTTTTCGGGCGGTTTGTTGTAAAATGAACGCGTGTAGCTTCCGGCCATGCGGAGGAAGCTTTTCCCTTCGCGGCGGGAACTCGCATTCCGGCGGCCGCCGCGGCCCGCCGGATAGACAAGCCCGCTCAGACTGCAAAAGGAGATGAACAGCCGGTGACTTTGACCTCGACCGTGGAATACGAATCCCTGCGGGACGACAAGAGCACCTTTTATTATTACAAGAAAACGCTCTTGATCTCGCTGATTCTGTCCTTTCTGATTTTAGCCCCCTTTGTGATCGTGGAATGGATCAAAACCGGCTCGCCGGTCTTTCTCTATTACGGCGATTACAACGTGCAGCAGATCCCGTTTTACGAGCACTGCGTGCGTATGGTGCACGAGGGGAATTTCGGCTGGGACTGGCTGACCGACCTCGGCTCCAACTTCATCGGCAGCTATTCCTACTACCTGCTCGGCAGCCCGTTTTTCTGGCTGATGTGCCTGTTCCCGGCGTCCTGGGCGCCCTATCTGATGGCGCCGATCTATATGCTCAAGTTCGCCACGGCCGCCGTCATCGCCTACGCGTACCTCAAGCGCTTTGTCAAAAACAAGGATTACGCCGTCATCGGCGCGCTGCTGTACGCCTTCTCCGGCTTCCAGATTTACAACATTTTCTTCAATCAGTTCCACGAGGTCGTCGCCTTCTTCCCGCTGCTGCTCATCGGCATGGAGGAATTGGTGCAGAACAACCGCCGCGGGCAGTTTGCGCTCGCCGTCGCGATCAACTGTATGATGAACTACTTTATGTTCGCCGGTCAGGTCGCGTTCTGCATTATGTACTTTATGTTCCGCTGCACCAAGCGGTCGTTCCGCATCAATCTGAAGAATTTCCTCTGCCTTGCCGTGGAAGCCGTGCTCGGCGTGCTCATCGGCTCGGTGCTGTTCCTGCCGGCGTGCCTTGCGATCCTCGACAACCCCCGTCTCGGCGGCGGCTACGAGGGCTGGCGGATGCTGTTCTATATGCACAGCGTGGACGGCGAGCAAACGCTGTACACCGAGCGCTATGTCCACATCATCGAGAGCTATTTCTTCCCGCCGGACATCCCCTCGCGCGTCAACTTCGCCTACGGGCATAACGAGCGCTGGGCCTCGAACGCCATCTGGCTGCCGCTGTTCGGGATGAGCGGCGTGTTCTCCTACATCGCGGCGCGCAAGCGGTCGTGGCTGTCCTATTTCTCCGTGTTCCTGATGCTCTGCTCGGTCGTGCCGCTGCTGAACAGCTCGTTCTTCCTGCTCAATTCGTCGTACTACGCGCGCTGGAACTATATGATGATTTTGATGTTCTGCGTGGCGACGGTCATCGCGCTGGAGGACCGGCGCATCTCCTTCAAGCGCGGCTTGATTGCCAACGCCGTGGCCTGCGCGGTCATCGCTCTTCCCATCGGTCTGCGCTGGTATCAGGAGAGTGAGGGCAGCGATTGGGAGCTGGGCACGATGCCCTATGCCGACCGCTTCTGGCTCTATGTCGCCATTGCGTTCGGCTCGCTGATCGCGCTGCATTTCATCACCAAGTATCTGCGCGGCCGCAAGACGCGCGTGACCGTCTCGGTGTCGGAGACGCCGGGGAAGCGGGTTGTGCGCTGTATCGAGCGCAGCGTGTTCGTCAACGGCGTGCTGATTGCCGTCTGCGTCGTGACGGTGCTGTACGCGGTGCTGCATGTGTTCCACGGCAAATGCCATTCGTGGAGCTCGGATTTTCTCGTCGATCAGGCCATCAACGGCGAGGTTGAGCTGCCGGAGGAGGACGGCTTCTATCGCATCGACTTCTACCGAAAAGAGGGCCGCTTCACCAACGTATTCGACAACCTCGGCCTGTTCTGGCAGATCCCGTCGGTGGAAAACTTCCACACCGTCGTGCCGGCGACGATTATGGAATTCTATCAGGCCAATGGCATTTCCCGCTCGGTCGGCTCGCGTGTGGAATCGAAGTATTACGGCTTCAAGTCGCTGCTTTCGGTCAAATATTCGTTCATCCCCACATCGGACACGAAGAAGCACGACACCGTCGGCTTCGAGTATTTCGACACGCAGAACGGGTTTGATATCTACGAAAATCAGTATTACCTCGGGATGGGGTTCGCGTTCGATCAGTTTATGGTCGAGAGCGATTATGAGAAAATCGCCAAGAGCCAGCGGCACATCCTGTTCAACAAATACCTTGTCGTGCCCGACGAGCAGGCCGAGTATTATGCGACCTTTATGGAGCGCGTCTACAACGCCTCCAACGCGCCGGACGGCGCGCCTGTCCGCGAGACCGCGCTGAATAAGGACACATACTTCGCTGCGGTCGAGGAACGCCGGAATTACGTCTGCGACAGCTTTGACTACGACAGCTACGGCTTCCGCGCGACGATCTCGCTCGACGCGCCGGGGATGGCCTTTTTCTCCGTGCCGTATGACGACGGCTGGTCGGCTACCGTCAACGGCGCGCCCGTCACGGTGGAAAAGGTCGATTACGGCTTCGTCGCCGTCCGTGCCGACGCGGGCGACAGCGAGATTGTTTTCTCCTACCGCACGCCGGGGCTGGCCGCGGGCGCGCTGCTTTCGCTCGCCGGCGTGCTGCTCCTGCTGCTCTACCTGTTCGTGATGCGTCGAATGAAGGTCAAGGCAAGCTATCGGTTCTTCCGCGAGGACTACTATGAGTCCGAGTCGCCGGACGAGTATCTGACCAAGCGCGAACGGCGCCGGCTGGAATGCGTCGCGCCGTCTGCCGACGGGACGGACGAAGCGCCGCCCGCCGATGGGGTGGAGGAAGCGCCGTCTGCCGACGGAACGGATACTGCGCCGCCTGAGAACGGGGCCGACGAAGCGCCGCCCGCCGACGGGTCTGCCGCGGACGCCGGTCCGACGGACGCGCCCTTCGATACGTCTGCCCGCGGCGACGGGGAACAAGAGAAATAAAAAACGGCGGGGACGTCGTGTGCAAAACGCGTCCCCGCCGTATTGTTTTTCCCTTCGGCAGACAAAAAAGTGCATAATGCGATAGAATTCGAAAAAAGTCGGCATTTTTTTCCATCCCTCAGAAAATGGCATTTTTCGACAAACCGATGGATGTATAATAGCATAAAAGGTCGAACGGTTGTCCGGAAACCGCCGGAAACCCGAAATTCGACCTGTGTTGAACAGAAAGGGCGTGGCATCTATTATGGCAACGGGAAATCGCGCGCCGGTTGTTGTCTGCTTCACCGGCCACAGAAATCTGCACTCGACGTCCGTTTCACCGAGCAGGCTGAAACAGGCATTCTACGACGAGTCCGAAAAGCTCATCCTTGCGGGGGCGAAACACTTCATTTCCGGCATGGCGCTGGGCGCGGATATATGCGCCGCGCTGGCGGTGCTCGAGCTGCGCGCGAAATACCCGGAGATCACGCTCGAATGCGCGCTGCCCTGTGAGACGCAGGCCGAAAAATGGAGCGAGCGGACGCGCGACTTGTACTTTTCAATCATCGAATGCTGCGATAAGGAGACGCTCGTCAGCAAGCGTTACAGCTCGGATTGTATGAAAAAGCGCAACCGCTATATGGTGGACCGCTCCGACTGTGTGCTCGCGTTCTGGAACGGGTCGCGCAGCGGCACGGGCAGCACCGTCGCGTATGCGCTGAAAACGGGGCGCACCGTCTATTGCTTCGACGTGCACGATTTGTCGGTCCGTGTGCTGGAGTCCGCCGCGCAGCAGGAGGACGGCCAGCAGACGCTCGCGGGAATTTCGGAATAGACGGCGGGAAGCAAAAAAAGAAACGGGGGATCGTTCGGATCCCCCGTTTTTTGCACGGTTTATTTGCTGTACTTCTCGATAACCTCTTCGATCTTGGCGTTGACAGCATCGCGGATGGTGTCAAGCTGAGAAACGATGTCGGTCGACTTGTTGGTCATCAGCGTGGTGTGAATGTTGCCGAGACCCTCAAAGCCGTACACAATGCCCACATCGTAAACGATGTTCTCGAAGATCATATCCAGAATCTCCACGTCCAGCGCATCCTTGTTCTTCAGGATCTGGTCGTAGTAGGCGGTGGCGATGTACTGCTTGCCGCCCGCAGAGAGTACGTCGATCATGTACGCGGCAAACTTCGCGTCGTCTTCGGACAGGAAGTTCGGCACCACGACGCCGTACGCATACAGCGCGGCGCAGTTGGTGTGGTACGAATCCTGCGATTCCTCAACCATCGGCATCGGAACGATACCGTAGTCGATGTCATAGGCACGCAGCTTCTTGATGGCGGAGAACGCCGTCACGCGGAAAGGCGCGCGGCCTTCGCCGAAGATGGACAGCGTGACGTCCCAGATGTCGGAAGCGGCTACGCCCTGCGAGGTCAGATCCTGTGCGAAGCTGACCCAGTTGTTGCTCTGAAGCGTGCTGAGAATCTTCTGGGAAACAGAAATCGAGTTGGTGCTGCCGATGGCAAGGATGGGATTGTCGTTTTCGTCCTTGGTGCAGAGCTTTTCGCCCGCGCCGATGTAGAAGTGGACGGCGTCGCCGGTGGCGGAGACCAGACCCCAGGTGTCGTTGTAATCCATCAAGCCGTCGCCGTTCGTGTCGTCCGCAAATTCGCGGCCGATCTCATACAGCTTGTCGAAGGTCCATTCGCCGTTGTTGACAAGCTCCAGCAGGTCCAGATCCGGGTACTTGGAGGCCAGCAGATCGGGGTTGTAGGTCATCGCGATGGAGACGACCTTCTGCATAATCGACATATCGCTGACCGTGAAGTAAATCTTGTTTTGAATCGAGAGCGATTCGTTGGCGTTCTGATCGTACCACGGTGCGGACAGGTCGATGATGCCCTGCTCCTCAAATTCGCGGAGGTCGTACAGAGCGCCCTCCTGCGCGAGAAGCGCGCAGCCGTTCAGGAACGGCATCGCAGCGTCGAACGTGCCGGACGGCGCGAGCATTTCCTGCCGCATCATCGTGGTGACGTCATCCGTGTAGACGGCTTTGACGTCGATGCCGAGCTTCTCGGAGACGAGGTTGTTGCGCTCGGTGACCGCTTCGGTCAGCTTCGCGTCGGTCGTGGTGTACTTGCCCGGCTCGATCTCCTCGGAATAGTAGGTCTTCTGCGTCGTGTCGTCGTAAACGAGGACGCGGAACTCGGTGCGGTCGCCGATGAGCGATTCGCGCATCGAGTCGGAATAGGAGGGCCAGTAACGTCCGTTGTCGTCCAAATACTTGGAATCAGCCGTACCGCTGTTATTGCTGGTAGAGGTCGTACCGGCAGAACCGGAGGATGTATCGTCCCCCCCCGTGTCGCATGCGACGAGCAGGCAAGACGCGACCAGCAGCAGACAGAGAAGCAGCGCTGTAATCCTGCGTGTTTTCATAGGGCTTCGTCCTTTCTGAAAAATGAGTATAGATACCGAAGCCTACGGTATCTTTTGTATATTATTATACAACATCTGCGCGTCCATTCAAGCGGAAATTTGTTAATTATTCAATAAGAGCGGCCGTCCTGCCGCGCCGCTTCAAAGGCCCCTGCCGCCCGTTATTTCGGGACGGCAGGGGCCTTTGGCAAAGTGCGTTTTTTGCGGTTATTTGGAATATTTATCCACAATCTCGTTGATTTTTTCCGTCACCTGACCGCGGATGCTTTCCAACTGGGACACAATGTCGGTCGATTTGTTGGTAATCAGCGTCGAATGCAGCGAGCTCAGACCCTCCAAACCGTAAACGTAGCCGACGTCGTACACGATGTTCTCAAAAATCAGGTCAAGGATGTCGATTTCCTTGCTCGAATCGGAGAGCGCGTCCTTGTTCTTGAGAATCTGGTCGTAGTAAGCGGTGGCGATGTACTGCTTGCCGCCGGCGGAGAGCACATCGACCATATAGGCGGCGTATTTCGCTTCTTCCTCGCTGAGGAACGTGGGAATCACGACGCCGAAGCCGCCGCTGCAGTGCGTATAGTATGCATCCTGCTCTTCGCTGGCCTTGGGCATCGGGATAACGCCGTAATCGATGTCATAGGCGCGCAGCTTCTTGATGGCGGAGAACACGGACACGCGGAAGGGCGCGCGGCCTTCGCCGAAGATGGCCAGCGACGTGTTCCAGATGTCGGTCACGCCCTGCGCGGTGAGGTCCTGCGCGAAGCTGACCCAGTTGTTGCTCTGAAGCGTGCTGAGAATCTTCTGCGAAACAGAAATCGAGCTGTCGCTGCCGATGGCGAGGATGGGGTTGTCGTTTTCGTCCTTCGTGCAGAGCTTTTCGCCGGACGCTATGTAAAAGTGAACCACGTCGTTGTAGCCGGAAACCAGACCCCAGTTGTCGGTATGGTCCAGCGTGCCGTCGCCGTTTAAGTCGCCCGAGAACGCGCGGCCGATTTCATACAGCTTGTCAAAGGTCCATTCGCCGTCCGCGACAAGCTGCAGCATGTCCAGATCCGGGTACTTGGTGGACAGCAGCTCGGGGTTGTAGGTCATTGCAAAGGAGTTGATCTTCTGCATGATCGACATATCGCTGACGGTGAAGTAAATGCGGTTCTGGATGGAGAGCGATTCGTTGGCGTTCTGATCGTACCACGGGGCGGACAGGTCGATGATGCCCTGCTCCTCAAAGTCGCGCAGGTCATAGAACGCGTCCTCCTGCGCCAGCGTCGCGCACTGGCTGAGCGTGGGCATCGCGATGTCGAAAGTACCCGTCGGCGCCAGCAGCTCTTGGCGGAGTCTGGAGGCCACGTCGTCGACGGGGACGGCCTTGACGTCGATGCCGAGCTTCTCGGAGACGAGGTTGTTGCGCTCGGCGACCGCTTCGTTCAGCTTGGCGTCGGTCGTCGGATACATATCCGGCTCGATTTCCTCCGAGTAATACGTCGTTTGAATCTCATTGCTGACGACCAGCACACGGATTTCGGTGCGGTCGCCGATGAGCGATTCGCGCATCGAGTCGGAGTAGGTGGGCCAGTAACGGCCGTCTTTGTCCAGATACTTGGAGGCCGTACCGCTGTTATCACCGTCAGAGACCGTGCTGCCGGTACCGGCGGATACATCGTCCCCCCCCGTGTCACAGGCGACAAGCAGGCAGGAAGCAGCCATCAACAGACAAAGAAGCAGCGCCGTTAGCTTGCGTGTTTTCATTGGGCTTCGTCCTTTCTGAAAATAAAAATGGATTCGCGCGGTGGGTTCTTTTACTATTATACAATCTGTATAAATAATTGTCAAGAATAATTTTCGGCATTGTTCAATAATGCCGTTTCGCGCCGGAACGATGAAAAAATATCCCCCGCAGCCGTTTACGGCAGCGGGGGATATATGTAGAAATACCGCGGGTTTTGTGCGTATTATTTGGAATACTGCTCGACGATCTGATTGATCTTTTCCGTCACCTGGCTGCGGACGCTTTCCAGCGCGGAGGCGATGTCGGTCGAGC
>ERZ827520.408-NODE-408-length-69762-cov-12.602565_pt1 | contig 69762 bp, 56 predicted proteins | sample MGYA00519581_ERZ827520 | MGnify/ENA primary metagenome ERZ827520 (study PRJEB31778, sample SAMEA3449339) | human gut metagenome | biome: human gut; feature: human-associated habitat; material: faeces | place: United Kingdom | collected 2010/2012 ... | reverse complement strand
GTTTCTTTTAATCTATTTGTAGTCAATTAAATACCTTCAGACTACATCAAATATAACAAAAATAAACGAGATTACCAATTTTCTATTTCTCTCTTCAGAATGCTATAAACGTTCAAATCCACATATTGCCCGTCAGCCATCAATTCCCCTTCGCGCTCAACGCCTTCAAGGGTAAAACCCAGGCGGCGGGGGATGGCATTGCTAGGTGCATTTCCGGCTGCACAACGGATACGAATACTGTTCATTCCCCGTTCGCTGACCGCCCATTCACAGAGATGGCGGACACAACGGGTCATTATACCACGGCCCTGATATTCGGGGATCAACCAATAACCGATCTCGGTGCGATGATTAATATTATCGGTGATGACAAACCCCACCAGTCCGCACAATTCGTGGCCCTGGCCGATAACAAAGACGATGTTCCGATCAGCATAGGGAAGAGCCAGCTGTTCATTTAAAAACGCTTCTTCGTCAGCCACCTCCTTCAATCCATCGACAAAAGGAAGCCACGTACGCAAATATACCCGATTATCATATATCGTCTGCCAGATGATAGCGGCATCGGCCAAAGTAGCTTCACGGATAAAAAAATCCGGTCCTATCTGTGCAGAATAGCCTGTTTCTTCCCTATTCAAGGCTGACGGACATGAAGATTGTTTTTTCATATAAATTCAATAGTCAGGATTAACCCAACAAAGATATAGATTAATTTCAGATTCAGCCTAACCGGTTTCCCGAGTATTTAATCCCCTCTCATCTTGCCTCTGTTGATTTCACGTATCATCCGGCAGGAACAAGACTATTGGCCTGAATATTTTCGGCAACGACACTTCCGGCCCCGATAACACCACCTTCACCGATAGTGACTCCCGGCAGGATAATTGCACCTCCTCCGATCCAGCCACCATCCTCTATCGTCACCGGCAAGGCAAAAGTATGACGGATATATTCGCTACCTTCCGGTATCCCGACAGGAGTCAGGCGTTCGTCCAAGCCGACAGGATACCTAGCCGTATAAATCCGTACGTCGGAAGCGATGAGCCCCCGCTTCCCGAGTGCGATCCGGTTAAAACCGACAAAGGTACAACCAGTGTTTACCACCACCCGATCACCTATATGAATATTACAACCATAACCTCAACTAAAAGCATGCCCGACCGCTCCCCCCTGTACCGATACTTCCGAACATCCCGCACAACAAAACCTTTTTTCCTCTTTCCTTTCATAAGGTAAGAAATTATACTTCATCAATAAAACAATGTGTTTTTCTTTTCAGCTCAGGAAAAACGGGAACATGACAATCATACCACTCACCGGCCAGACATTTTTCCAGTTCTGTTTTCATAAGCCAAACTATCCGGTTTACAGTACAGTCACTATCTCATTCACCGGTTTCCTGACAGAAACACATGCCGGGAAGCGTTTACATACCCCAGGGAGATGATCACGACAGGCTCCTGCCATCCGGTAACTACAATCGAGATTTCACCCGTCCGGATCGAAATTATAACCCCATCAACTCCCTAATCCCTGTACCGCTACAGCCAAACAAATATGTTCGGCCGCTATCGCCGCACCGATATCTGCATGGTTCTTCTTATCCGGGTTCCGTACCCAGCCAACCACTTTATCGATACAAAATGACAATATACACCGGAGCGCCGGCAAACCATTACCGATCGTAGCATTGCCGTACTTGCTGTTTTCGTGCTTCACTTTTATAACATGCCAATCATCAACCCGGCTGTATTTTACGCCATAAAACGGATAAATCGCTGGTAGAAACGATCATCCGGAAGTACGTAAACCGGAATCTCTACAGTAAAAAGATTATCGCCCAGGTAATCAATACCACCATCATTGTTGTCGCCCGCAATATCGCCCTGTTTCTTCCCCGGCAAATGAATAAATGTCCGGAAGAAAGAGCTTTGAATATCCTGCAATATATTCAATCCAATATTCATCGTTCCGAGAAGATCAATACCCCGGCGACAAACTGACATTTCGGAATCTCACCCTTATCCGGGACGGTTAATAAAAACATGCCAGGTTGAGTCCAGTTTCAATTCTACCCTAGTTCAATTAAAAGTAGGAATAAACCGTACCCAACCACGTAGCCATATACGGTTTCAATTCTACCTTAGTTCAATTAAAAGCGCCGGGCATGGTTTCGGTGGTTTCGGGGAAAGTGTGTTTCAATTCTACCTTAGTTCAATTAAAAGGGGGTGAATCCACCGGTTTTCATTCCATGGGGAAAAAGTTTCAATTCTACCTTAGTTCAATTAAAAGGGTGGTGCCGCATGAAAACTGCGTGGACAGAAAAATGTTTCAATTCTACCTTAGTTCAATTAAAAGGGATTTCCACAAGCTTATTTTTCTGGGACATTCTCCAGTTTCAATTCTACCTTAGTTCAATTAAAAGGCTGACAACTTTTGCAGGAGATTTTCCGACTAAAAAGTTTCAATTCTACCTTAGTTCAATTAAAAGAAGCCACCATTTCCCCATCCGTTGTTACCCCAACCCAGTTTCAATTCTACCTTAGTTCAATTAAAAGGGGATTGAAGGTATCAATGAACTAACCGATCTGGCAGTTTCAATTCTACCTTAGTTCAATTAAAAGGAGTATTGCAGAATGGCGTTTAGCTATCGGTATGGAGTTTCAATTCTACCTTAGTTCAATTAAAAGACTCATTCTTTAAAAGAAAAAACATGGAAAAGACATGTTTCAATTCTACCTTAGTTCAATTAAAAGGAAGGAGCAAGCGGATGCCAGAAAAGCGGTTGTGGAGTTTCAATTCTACCTTAGTTCAATTAAAAGCTTAAAGTAAAAGAAATACAGGTATTAAAAGAAGAGTTTCAATTCTACCTTAGTTCAATTAAAAGAGCAGATGTCGGAATATGTAGAACAGTCAAAATCAAGTTTCAATTCTACCTTAGTTCAATTAAAAGTAATTTATTTCACCTTCACTAGTGTATTTTCTTCCAGTTTCAATTCTACCTTAGTTCAATTAAAAGGAAGGGATTTTTAAAAGAACATTACTGTAATGGAATGTTTCAATTCTACCTTAGTTCAATTAAAAGATGGGTCAAAGGTGTGAGAGAAATACTTAACCTAAAGTTTCAATTCTACCTTAGTTCAATTAAAAGCTCTTCCGGTTATGACGCTAAGATCGGCTCTTCCGGGTTTCAATTCTACCTTAGTTCAATTAAAAGCTGTAACCGATGTACAAAATCCTCTTCCCCTTCCTTGGTTTCAATTCTACCTTAGTTCAATTAAAAGGGATTAAAATTTTAAAGGTATCTAATTCGATACCTGTTTCAATTCTACCTTAGTTCAATTAAAAGATTATTATGTGATATAAAGGAAATTGCAAAATTTTCGTTTCAATTCTACCTTAGTTCAATTAAAAGAATATGAAGTATATTTGCTTTATAGAATAAAGGCAAGTTTCAATTCTACCTTAGTTCAATTAAAAGCAATTCGTTGTATTATATTCAATGTGAAATATAAAAGTTTCAATTCTACCTTAGTTCAATTAAAAGCAGAGAAGATGCTAGAGTTGCATTACAAAGATGGTAGTTTCAATTCTACCTTAGTTCAATTAAAAGTATCCTTTTATTTATTTGTTTTCAAAGTAGGTAGAATGTTTCAATTCTACCTTAGTTCAATTAAAAGTCAACTTCGTAATAAGGGATAAACTCATTTTTATAAGGTTTCAATTCTACCTTAGTTCAATTAAAAGCGAGAACAGGCCGCACATGCTTAACACCGTGAAAAGGTTTCAATTCTACCTTAGTTCAATTAAAAGAGATTTACAATAAAGGTCAGAAGGAGATTGCTCAAAGTTTCAATTCTACCTTAGTTCAATTAAAAGAAAATCAAAGGTATTTTCAATATCCTTTCCTTTAGCCGTTTCAATTCTACCTTAGTTCAATTAAAAGACCTCCTTTCGCTTGTCCGGTGGTTGTGCCACCCAAGTTTCAATTCTACCTTAGTTCAATTAAAAGTTAATGTATTCGCCTCTATCTTGTTGTTAAACTCAAGTTTCAATTCTACCTTAGTTCAATTAAAAGCTCGATATATAGCGAATCCGTGTACATGCTCCATTTGTTTCAATTCTACCTTAGTTCAATTAAAAGGGCTATTTCCTTTGTACTTAACTTGCTGTCATAATTGTTTCAATTCTACCTTAGTTCAATTAAAAGACCAACACATACGCTATCGCCCTGTGTCTTATCCTGGTTTCAATTCTACCTTAGTTCAATTAAAAGGTTTGAGGTAGAAGAGGATGCAGCAGAAGATATTATGTTTCAATTCTACCTTAGTTCAATTAAAAGCAATAACGGGTACCTTATTGCGGCAAAAGACATTAGTTTCAATTCTACCTTAGTTCAATTAAAAGCAATATTAAAGATTGTACGCCCGCAATCGTCGCACGTGTTTCAATTCTACCTTAGTTCAATTAAAAGAGATCTATGCCGATCATTTCCGTATTTCTCAATGGGGTTTCAATTCTACCTTAGTTCAATTAAAAGTAAAACCTGCAATGTTTTTACGTTGTTATTAGGTGAGTTTCAATTCTACCTTAGTTCAATTAAAAGCGAGCATTCAAGTAAATCTCAGTCACAAGATAAAACGTTTCAATTCTACCTTAGTTCAATTAAAAGCCAAGGTTAACAACTGAATAAAAAGACTCTACGTAAGTTTCAATTCTACCTTAGTTCAATTAAAAGAACTCATCACCAAGAGCACCACGGGTGGGATCGATAGTTTCAATTCTACCTTAGTTCAATTAAAAGTGGATGATTTCGAACATCTCCAAAAGAAAATAAACTGTTTCAATTCTACCTTAGTTCAATTAAAAGATTGTCCGGCTTTGTTTGTCAGGCGAGTAGTAATGCGTTTCAATTCTACCTTAGTTCAATTAAAAGTCACTTTTGCATAGTAAGGACAAGAGAGTTGAATCGAGTTTCAATTCTACCTTAGTTCAATTAAAAGCAAACAGATCCTGTTGCGCGGTTTAAATCCTGAAAAGTTTCAATTCTACCTTAGTTCAATTAAAAGCGAGCATTCAAATAAATCTCAGTCACAAGATAAAATGTTTCAATTCTACCTTAGTTCAATTAAAAGTGGTTCTGGCCAAGGTGGATCCTCCTTCTCTTCTGAGTTTCAATTCTACCTTAGTTCAATTAAAAGGCGTCTGGAATTAGTAGTAATAAGGTTGTTACGAAGTTTCAATTCTACCTTAGTTCAATTAAAAGTCATAGAAGGTATAAATAAAAATAATACCTCCGCTGGTTTCAATTCTACCTTAGTTCAATTAAAAGATGCAGATCACTTCAGATTTTCTCAATGGGAAAAGAAGTTTCAATTCTACCTTAGTTCAATTAAAAGCTTATCAACCGAGCGTTGGTTCGAATGTTTACACATGTTTCAATTCTACCTTAGTTCAATTAAAAGTGACCAGTAATCACATAATCCAAAAGCGGAACAACGGTTTCAATTCTACCTTAGTTCAATTAAAAGATTCCCAGAATCAGTGGTCTTTGGATCAGTGGAACCGGTTTCAATTCTACCTTAGTTCAATTAAAAGGGTTGTATTCATATGAATACTGATGTAAATCTTCTTAGTTTCAATTCTACCTTAGTTCAATTAAAAGTACTTGTTTTCGTATTGGAGGTTCTGCGTCTAATATGTTTCAATTCTACCTTAGTTCAATTAAAAGATGCAGGAATTATTTTCGAAACGCGAGAGTAATTCTTGTTTCAATTCTACCTTAGTTCAATTAAAAAAATCGATTCTTAATTGTAGCCAAAGACAACATGCCTGTTTCAATTCTACCTTAGTTCAATTAAAAGGAAATATTGTTATTTTGTTAGTCTCACTTATAAAAAGTTTCAATTCTACCTTAGTTCAATTAAAAGTAGTGATTTTCGCAAAGCACAGATAGCGAGTCTTATGTTTCAATTCTACCTTAGTTCAATTAAAAGTCACTTTTGCATAGTAAGGACAAGAAGAGTGAATCGAGTTTCAATTCTACCTTAGTTCAATTAAAAGTAGCACGAAAGGCAAAATTTTAAAAGGGAAAAGTTAGTTTCAATTCTACCTTAGTTCAATTAAAAGTCAAAATTATATGTATAAGGCTCGTTTTTCTCCCATGTTTCAATTCTACCTTAGTTCAATTAAAAGTAATATCCACAATTCTGAGCAGGGCGAATTATTCTTGTTTCAATTCTACCTTAGTTCAATTAAAAGTGTCGGGAGCAAATAAAATAATCCTTTAATAGAAACAGTTTCAATTCTACCTTAGTTCAATTAAAAGGCCGCCATGATTTTTCAAACTCTTTTGCGGAAGAAGGTTTCAATTCTACCTTAGTTCAATTAAAAGCATATCTATTGTTATATTTTTACAATGCTCTACTATGTTTCAATTCTACCTTAGTTCAATTAAAAGACAAACAACCCGATTTGCGGAACCCGGTGCAAATGTGTTTCAATTCTACCTTAGTTCAATTAAAAGCTTGATTGCGCCGATTGCGCCGTTTTCGTCGAAAAGTTTCAATTCTACCTTAGTTCAATTAAAAGTAGTACAAACCTATCATTTTGCTTTGTGCAATATATGTTTCAATTCTACCTTAGTTCAATTAAAAGGTTTTTCAAGACGGAAATAAACAGCGTCTTAATAGTGTTTCAATTCTACCTTAGTTCAATTAAAAGTGTTTTGGATTGTCTTAACCTCCTGTTCCGTCATTTGTTTCAATTCTACCTTAGTTCAATTAAAAGCCGGAATATTTATGCGATGCAATGCGTATAATCCGAGTTTCAATTCTACCTTAGTTCAATTAAAAGTTTGTGCAGTCGTTCAATTAAAGCAACTTTGAAATAGTTTCAATTCTACCTTAGTTCAATTAAAAGACTTATCGCCCCGTTCGCTAAAAACGCATTTACAAAGTTTCAATTCTACCTTAGTTCAATTAAAAGTTTTAAATTTGCCGTCCTCAATAAACCAATAGCATTGTTTCAATTCTACCTTAGTTCAATTAAAAGGTATTTGTGCATACATAAACAGCATTCCCGATAAGTGTTTCAATTCTACCTTAGTTCAATTAAAAGTTTCCACGAATGGGACGTTGTACGTTTGCCGTACATGTTTCAATTCTACCTTAGTTCAATTAAAAGCAATTGCGTTTCCCTGTATCTCGGTTGTGTCAACCGGTTTCAATTCTACCTTAGTTCAATTAAAAGCAATTTGCAGAAACCGGCTTGCGGGCGTTTTTAAAAGTTTCAATTCTACCTTAGTTCAATTAAAAGTGAAACCGATCAGGAAATGATTCTTCGCGTCAGTATGTTTCAATTCTACCTTAGTTCAATTAAAAGTAAACGTCCTTCTTGTTCAGTGAAATTATTGTATGGTTTCAATTCTACCTTAGTTCAATTAAAAGTAACAACTGTTCTAATCTGTCCAAATTGTTCATTTTGTTTCAATTCTACCTTAGTTCAATTAAAAGTGAGGTTTACAAGAATTTAACACGTAAAATAAAGAATGTTTCAATTCTACCTTAGTTCAATTAAAAGCCGGTTGTTGGATATACTCAAAAAATACTATTCGCAAAGTTTCAATTCTACCTTAGTTCAATTAAAAGCAACTTTGCCCGGTTCGCCTCTAAATCGTCTAATTCTGTTTCAATTCTACCTTAGTTCAATTAAAAGTCACCATAAATAATTGTACTATGTTATTCAAAGTATGTTTCAATTCTACCTTAGTTCAATTAAAAGTGTACGCAAGCAGATCTTGCTTCGTGATTTAAATCCGTTTCAATTCTACCTTAGTTCAATTAAAAGTTATACTCCGCGTTTTGTTGATTTGAAGACTGACTAGTTTCAATTCTACCTTAGTTCAATTAAAAGAAATTAGCAGAGTACGAATAAAGCTGCATCTGCTGCGTTTCAATTCTACCTTAGTTCAATTAAAAGTCAATATCCTGTCCTTTAGCCTGATTAGCTAAAAGCGTTTCAATTCTACCTTAGTTCAATTAAAAGGCGGCCGGAGAATTATATTCGTTTTCACGATTCCACGTTTCAATTCTACCTTAGTTCAATTAAAAGTGTTGTCAATATCAATGCCGTGATGATGTATGCCAAGTTTCAATTCTACCTTAGTTCAATTAAAAGACAGCCTTGACATCCAGATAAAGAGAACTCAAAAACGTTTCAATTCTACCTTAGTTCAATTAAAAGAAGGCAACGGGGGCAGCTGCAGGCTTAACAGCCGAGTTTCAATTCTACCTTAGTTCAATTAAAAGGGAAGAAGCCAAACAAGAGGCAATTGATACTGCAAAGTTTCAATTCTACCTTAGTTCAATTAAAAGATAACAGCATTAAAATTAAGAGCCATAGACTATGTGTTTCAATTCTACCTTAGTTCAATTAAAAGAGATATTGCACAAACATACGGCGTTAATTTGATTGAGTTTCAATTCTACCTTAGTTCAATTAAAAGCATATATCGCATTATTTGATTCTTCTAATGTATCAAAGTTTCAATTCTACCTTAGTTCAATTAAAAGTCTTTATGGCAGAGAAAACCATAACGACCGGAATACGTTTCAATTCTACCTTAGTTCAATTAAAAGTTGAATATCCTGTCCTTTAGCCTGATTAGCTAAAAGTGTTTCAATTCTACCTTAGTTCAATTAAAAGTCAGTGTAAAACTTATTAATGAACTCCGTGGTATCCAGTTTCAATTCTACCTTAGTTCAATTAAAAGTCTGCTCTTGTACATTCGAAGGTGAAGCATCGGCATTGTTTCAATTCTACCTTAGTTCAATTAAAAGTCCTGTGCTTTACCTTGCAAACCAGTAAGAAAAGCCGTTTCAATTCTACCTTAGTTCAATTAAAAGTGGCTATTTATCACGTCGTTCCTCTTTTGGACTATGGTTTCAATTCTACCTTAGTTCAATTAAAAGAATTTAAAAGTAAATGTAACAAGAATCAAATTCTATAGTTTCAATTCTACCTTAGTTCAATTAAAAGCGGCCGGAGAATTATATTCGTTTTCACGATTCCATGTTTCAATTCTACCTTAGTTCAATTAAAAGCCTCGTTGGTACGAACGGGGTAACGGAACAATGTTTGTTTCAATTCTACCTTAGTTCAATTAAAAGATACGACGAGAAAGATCGAAACCGGACCTGTGAGGAGTTTCAATTCTACCTTAGTTCAATTAAAAGAATGCAGAAGTCTTATAATTAAAAAACCGGCCAAAAGTTTCAATTCTACCTTAGTTCAATTAAAAGGAGCCTGAGAAGCCTGAGAAGCAACAGCAGCTGCTTGTTTCAATTCTACCTTAGTTCAATTAAAAGCTGACCAGTAATCACATAATCCAAAAGGGGAACGACAGTTTCAATTCTACCTTAGTTCAATTAAAAGTACGGTTCATTGTTCTCCCATTGAGATATCCGAAAAGTTTCAATTCTACCTTAGTTCAATTAAAAGTGACTTTGTTTGTTGAACAAGTAGTAATGCCAATAGAGTTTCAATTCTACCTTAGTTCAATTAAAAGAGAAAAGTCTCCTTTCCTACTTTCTTCAATGGCAGAGTTTCAATTCTACCTTAGTTCAATTAAAAGACAGGGCTTAAAGATACTCCAAAATGCGCCATAATCGTTTCAATTCTACCTTAGTTCAATTAAAAGTCCCCGTGTTTTGGATAGTATTTTTAATGTTAAGTGGTTTCAATTCTACCTTAGTTCAATTAAAAGCCCGTATGGAAGCTGCCGGCTTTAATCCTTATAATAGTTTCAATTCTACCTTAGTTCAATTAAAAGGAGGCTTTTTCTTTCTCTTTCATTGTAAAATTCAATGTTTCAATTCTACCTTAGTTCAATTAAAAGGTTGGGTCCATACTCTCCCACAATGTATGTGTGTATGTTTCAATTCTACCTTAGTTCAATTAAAAGCGAGATTCGCAAACGTATTAAACACAGAGAGATTAAGTTTCAATTCTACCTTAGTTCAATTAAAAGCAGCCGTTAAACACAGCTGCCTATACCCGTATTCGGTTTCAATTCTACCTTAGTTCAATTAAAAGGACCAAGCAAAATTGGATTGAATATGGAACTAATTTGTTTCAATTCTACCTTAGTTCAATTAAAAGTTCAAAAGTCTTACCATCTATTTCAACAATAAAATCGTTTCAATTCTACCTTAGTTCAATTAAAAGGTTGGAGAGGACCAACCCATACACCACCCAACATTTGTTTCAATTCTACCTTAGTTCAATTAAAAGCAAAAATCCTCATACACATGTAAATTATCTACTTTGGTTTCAATTCTACCTTAGTTCAATTAAAAGCCGGGTGAAGGTATAATAAGCGGAAGTTTAACTTTGTTTCAATTCTACCTTAGTTCAATTAAAAGGGGGTGTAAAATATCGTGGTAATAAATTTCAACAGAGTTTCAATTCTACCTTAGTTCAATTAAAAGCCGTTAAAAACGCCAACAAATATACTTCAAAATCAATGATTTATCATCCATTTATTCTCATTTTTTACAAACATTTGCAGTCGACCTTCAATTCTTAAATTTACCCTGACCTTCGACAACAACTTTTAAATTATTCATTTTCAACATGTCAAAGAACTATTATTCCATTTCTATTGTAATTACTCTCTCAACCCCCAATCATTTTTTTAAGGTCGACGCTATAAAAAATTAGAAACGCTGGCTTTTTCATCTCCTATAATCTCTTTTTCCAGCCATTTTTCGTCCCGGCTTTTAAAGAAAATCAAACTATCCTTTTCATCCATAAGATTCCGGGCTTCCGATGTTAATTGCTTCAACTGTACTTCTGAAATCTCCCCTTCAAATACACTGTTTTGTATCCATGAAAGGTAACGCCGGCACAATTTCAACATTTTAGCCGTCCGCTTCTGATCGACATCATATACTAAAATGACATACATTACCACCACATTTTCAAAGGTTTATATTCTTCCATCCCCAATAAATGCTTGGTCAGTTTATAACATTCTAATTTAATCAAATGCCTGTAACTGACACTTCTTCCCAACTTCCGGTGTTTTATCGTCTCTTTCGTCCTCTCTTCCCATTCCTGGGCTACTTTTTTCATAGAAGATTGCTTTAGCAGACATCGATTTAAGTGTTGATCGAAATCCGATTCCCTTAACTGTTTACGGTTAAACATGGAGAAAATCAATCGGTCCGCCAATATGGGTTTAAAGATTTCTGCCATATCCAGAGCCAGAGAATAACGCCTTTCCCCCGGCTCATGCAGAAAGCTGATCGTCGGATTCAATTGGGTATGATAAATGGCATCCAGACATAACGAATAACACATACTGTTAGCAAAAGAAATCATCGCATTCACCTCATTGGAAGGTGGCATCTTTGTCCGGTTTCCCATGGAAAAACCATCGATAATCGTATCAAATGCCTCATAATAGGTTTGACGGATATTCCCCTCGATTCCCATCAACATCGGAATATCGGTTGCAGTAGCAATCAATGGAATATAGGCTTCTATCCGTTCAATCTGTTGCCTGGTATCTTTTCCCCGATTCGTATAATATCTCAGATTCTTCAACATGTTAAACGCTGCCCCATCGATAAAACTTCGGGCAATTGCCATCCGTTTTTCCTGCCGGATATGGTGCTTCATCTGGGCAATCTGCATCTTGCCGGATAACAGGTAATCTTTAGGCATAAACGAACCGGTATAATGTTCATAATAATCGAAAAAATGAACCGCCACCTGATGCTTACCCAGAAAATTGTACATCATACTATTGGTATCCAAACTACCGAATACAAAGAGATTATCTACGGTTTCAATAGGAATGTAACGGGGTTGCCCTTCCTGTCCCTCTTCGTCTACCGGAGTAAATTTCAGCGTATTATCCTTCCGGCTCAACCGCCCGGGATTAAATAAATAGTACGTCCTTTTCATAAAACAATTTTAAGTCCATTAAAAAACATTTATTCCCTGTTTCATTCCCCTTCTCCGGAATAACAAAATTCATAATATGAACAGGCTCCGCATTTTCCTTTGGATAAAGCAGGCGGACATGCCTCCTCCCCGATCAGCTGTCGGATCTCCACCTCCATCTGACGCAATATTTCCCGGTCCCCCTCTTCCAACTCCACCCGCATCGTCTCCCTCAGTAAAGGGTATTCCAACATCCCCACCACATCGGCTATTCCTTCCCGTTCAAACAAAAGCAAATAATATTTCACCTGCCAGATATACGCCTCCTCTTTCGATGTAGATTTTTTGATTTCATGAATCACCTTCTCTTTCGGATCATAAAAATCAATCACAGAACCACCGATTCTCACTTCTTCATATCTGGCTGCCCGGTTCGGATACGAAGTCTCATGTACCAGTTTTCCTTCCGTGACTACATCCGAGGTATGTTCCATCCGGATACCATTGGCATGTAACCACGTTTCCCGTTTACACACCTGATAAAGATTAATCAAAGTTCCTGTCACATTTATCATATAAAAGTTATATCTTTCAATGCTCTGTTATTCAATCCCATTTTATAGTCGTACAATTTTCCGTTCACCCCCTCATCTTCCCAATGGGATAAATAAAAATACCCCAACTTTTCTTCCCCCGTCCCCCCTTTCAACTCCTGCAATTCTTTCGAATAACCAACCAAAGAAAAAGTAAAACACGACAATATCCGCTGCATGATTTTAAAACCGACCTTTTCTTCCAGATCAAATTTTGCAGGATGATCACGATATACGAGACGTTCGTACACCTCCCACACTTCCTTTCCATCCAACAGTCCCTCACAAGGCACAACCCCAAAATCTTCCAGAAATTGAAGTTCCCGGTCAGAAAACAGACGCTCTTTAACACCTTCTGTCATCGAATCCACTTCTACCGGCAACGGTATAGGGACAAAAACAGTTTCATTCTGCTGCTCGATTACCTGAAAATTACGATCTACCTGTTGAAAATCCAACCCTTCGACAAATCTCAAAAATCCCGAACGGAAATTCTGCACATAAGTCTGTTCGTTCATCCAATTTATCTTCTCAAAAACCAATTCATACAAACATCCGAAATCTTTTTCACGAAGAATACGTTCATATTCACCGACAGAAATTTGTTCCCGGACCATCTGATATCTTTTATCTTTTCCATACAAGACACTTGCATTATCCAGTCGGAACAAATAGACTTCACAGCCCACTTTACAGGCATTCCGGTTTACCCTCCCGGCCAACTGTTCATCACTGTCGATCAAGGATATATTTTTAAATCCTAAATCCATATCGATATCGACCCCAGCTTCAACAACCTGTGTCGTGATTAGCAATATATTTTTCTTCCGGCTGAGCGGATTTTTCAGCTCATTGATAATTTCCCGCCTCCGGGGTTCCAGAATTGTCCCGGAGAGAAGGAATACCTCGTCAAAAAAGGGCTCCTTTTCTTGTATGAAAGCATAAAATTCCGCGGCAGATTTTTTAGTGATAAACTCTATTATGGTATGAACCGTCCCGTTCTTCCCCGGTTTATCCCGATATTCCACTGATTTCCCAAGAACAAAATCCGCTAAATCGTTCATATCGATCTCTTCCTGGAACAACTCAAACCTGAACTCCACTCTCCCGGCAAAATTTGGATTCTGCATATAAGATTTTGCCTGAGGCAACAAATCCACAAATCCGGTTCTTTCCTTCAAAGGAATTCTCAGTTTACCGATCTTAGGTAAAGTCGCGGACATCAGAATAAAACGAACCTGAAAAAAGCGGGCATAATGTTCAATCAAATAATACATTTTATCCCACAAAAGCGGATTATAGGTCTGCAATTCATCGATAACCACCACCGCATTCGCCAGGCGGTGGAGTAAATAATTCGCTTCCTTCCGGTTTGTTTTCAACATATCGAAGAACTTCACATGCGACATAACGCACACAGGAAAAAGGGCAAACAAACGATCGATATAATCCTGCTTTTTATCCGCATACAGTCCATCCTCTCTTTCCTCCGTTTTTTCATTAAATCCGGCTTTGGAATGTAACTCCGCCAGTTCCGTAGAAGTCAAGCCCAAAGCATTTTTCAGTGTCTGATTTGTCTGGGTAATCAGAGTCGTATAGGGAAATACATAAAATACTTTCTGAATCTCAGGATGGACGGCCATTAATTCAGTCACCGCCAGCATGGATAAATTTGTCTTTCCCCCTCCCGTCGGAGCCTCAATATAAAACAAACGATCATCAGAATGTTCACGAACGGTCCGGATGACTTCCACAGCCATTCCGGTTCGCAGCCGATTCAAGTGATCACCGGATTTTTCCTGCGGATACTCAAAAACAAATTTATCCAATTGTTCATATATCCCCCGGTTATGCTTGTAATTTCGCAGATGCCCGATCATTTCCTCTACCCGGTGACGGTCTTCAAAAATTCCGGCCTCTTTCACCTGTCTCCCAGTCATATATGCATGAGTCGCCAGATAATCGGCAGCCGCCAGAACAGAAGAATTCAATTTAATCAGCGCATACAAAGCAAAAGAAGCTTCCCGTTGCGCATCCGTTTCCTTTCGGATAGCAACAATATGCTCGAATACAGCTTCGACACAAGTAAAATCCCCTTCATATCCCCAAACCGTCAGATAAGTATGCAATTCTTCATATCCCCCGGCAAATGAATTAAAAAACTCCTCCTCATCGGCACATCCCAAACCGCCGCTATGATGCTGCCGGATAACATAGGCAAAGAAAAAAGCATAGACAAACAGCATCTTTTTTTCTTCCTCCGTCAGGCACGGATCTTGCCACACACGGTCCAATTCAAAAGCCAGAAACAGCCAGGCGCTCAAAAACGAATGTCCATAGGCAGGTACCAATATTTCCGTCTTCCGATGTTTAAACAACCGATTCAACATCCTGGAATATTGAAAATTATCGTTTACCTTACCTGTATCATGAAAAACAAACACCGCCATAAACATCCGTTTCAACTCTTCCTGCACATTCTCCGAGTATTTTCCGGCAATCCCCGGAATCAAACGATCGACGACCTTCTCCAAACCGTGCTTGCCGATCAGCCAACAAGCCCTTTCAACCACTTTGGCCGTATGTTCCTGCAAAGATTCGGCAGATTTTCCGGGACAAATATGTGCCAGATAAGAATCATTTTTCAACCTGCCGAACAATAACTCCATCTGGCCCTGAATTATTTCTTTACAGTCTTTCATATTCAAAACAATTGAACAATCTTTCCTTCCTCTTCCAGCTGATACAAATTTACCATCTGCGTGGCAGCCTGTAAGGTCCAATCCGTAAAAGCGAAGTCGGCCAATTCATATTGCATCAGAACCGGATGAAAACCAACAGGCAAACGTTCGAAATACACAAAACTACCTCGATTCACTATGCCTTTCAGCGAAAACGAAAAACTGGCCTTTACCTGCTGTCCTTTCAATACTCCTTCTTTGATAAACAAGGATGAAACCCGGAAATCAGTTTCCGGTACAAAAGTTTTAAAAGCATATTCCCGGAACGAATCTCCGAACCAGGCCGGATATTCATTTTTACCCAAATAGGGAATATACTCGGCCCATCCTTCCCGGATATACTCGTACAACTTCCGGTGATCCGGATGCTCTTCCGACAACAAAAGATAGCAGCGATAGGCCGGACGAATCAGCATACTCTCTTCAACCAGCAGGTTACCATCCTGATTAGCATATCCGACCGTATTCGTATACTTGACTATCGTTTTCTGAAAATTCCCTTTCTCATGTCTCCCCTCCAAAGGTTCTATTCCCACCGGGAGGGCAGCCAACCGCTGGTAATATTCCGGCCATTCTCCTTTTTTCCGATAACCCCGCAAACCGATAATAGCCCCCAATATGCCTAACAGGGCGGGCTTATGTAACATATTATAGGTCAGCAACACCCCATCATTGTAATCGGGCTTTTTGAAGAAACCGAAATCAGCCTGTATATCAAATGAAATCAGTCGTTGATTATTCATAACCCGTTCAATTCAAGTTCGACCGTTCCTTCCGGCAGATGAATCACTTTTGTAATTCCCTTATTGTAAAACAATTCAATTTTTGAGATCTCATTTTTGATTTTTTCTTTGGACAATAAGGTACTCACTTTCGCAAAATCAATTTCCCGTTCTGCATTTACCTCTATCAAATCCACGAAAGAGGGTAATACCAGCTTCGACTCTTCTTTCAATTCCACCCACAACAAGGCCTCATTCTCCGTTCCTGCCTTGGAAGAGGAATCATAATATGTCACTCCGCAACGTAAAGCTTCTTTCAATTTGGCAATATCCTCCCCCGTTAATCTTCCATTATCGACAAATTCAGTCAGTTCGTCTAAATTACCGGGATTGACTGAAAAATGATGTACGTAATGGCCTTCCTGTAATTTAAATTGGGTTCCTAAAGTCGTTTGCATCGAATCCGTACTATTATCATTGGAGTTCCGGAAAGGCGAAGCAATCTGCTCTGAATAGATAATCCCTTCCACATATCGGTTCACCCCATGCGTCGGTTGTACAACACCATGAATAGACAAATTGGCCGTTTTACTGGCAAAAGTTCCGCCAAATAACCGTACATCCAGACAGCTCAACAAATTTCCCAGAATCACTTTACGCGCCTTGACCGCCTCTTTCTTATCCGCTTTCGGATAATCGCCGAAGAAACGGGCATAATTCTGGTCTAAATCCCGGGGCTGCATATCTCCATTCAGGCTTTTAAAATAAAATACCTTGTCTTCCGGATAATTTTTATCTATATAATTCCGAACGGTATATTTCAATGCTTTATCTGTTGCATATACCGACCCATCGGGCAAAGTACGGGGCTGATGTGAAAAGTCCGCATTATAATTGGAATTGACAGATTTGATTACCACACAACCAAACACTCTGTTTTTAAATGTATTACTCATAATGTTTTATTTTAAGTTAGTTTTCTTCATTTGTTTCTTCTGATTTATTAACGCTAAAAAGCAGATTATCCGAAAAAATCCCGGCCAGCATCATGGGCAGGTAGTCCCGCATATTCGCTTGGGTCTGATAGGCCATAACCGATGCAAACGGATGACGGAAATTGCCTGAAAAATTCTCATGCTTATAGGTATCGAAAAGCCGGGCAATCGCTTTATTCAATTCAGAGGCGTGCACCTGCTGCAAAAAAGGCTCCAGCCGTTTATAACTTTTGTCTGCCGTCTTACTCTTATGTAATAAATAGTAAATCACCTGTCCGGCTGCAAAAGCATATTGTTCGTCGTTTTCCAATATAGCCTCACCTTGCGATAAGGCAACCATAAACACTCTCTGTTCTTCCAATTTACTTGCCATAGTATCTGTATTTTTAAATTGTAAATCAAAACGTTCAGCCAAACTGAACCAAATGTTCATTTTAGACAAAATCCCCCAGCGTTGGGTATGCTGGTTTCCTTTTAATTCATCCAAACGGATATCCTCCAAAATACCGGTCAATAAAATATGATCGAACATAGGACGGGTAACAGCCTGTAATCTGGATTTATAGATATAATCATAAAAAGCTTGCCGATACTTCAATACCAATAAATAGTTATTTTCCGATTTACAGTATTTCGGTTCTAATTCATCGAAATATTTACGTTGTGTATCTCCGGCTTTCGTTCGTGTAATCAACGAGTTATTAAATATTTCGCGTAACACTTTTTCCTCCAACTCAAATACATGGCTTATTTTCTCCGTAAAACCGATCTGAAAATGATCTTTTACCATCCAACCTTCTTTATCCCCACTCTGCAAACGATAGCGGAAACGGGAAACAAAATCGAAATCACAAACCGTATCGCCATAGTAATACAATAAATAATAATCACCGATATCGTCCTGATGATTTTTATAAAGCTCCCGTATGATCTCCTGATAACCGATCCTCTTGCCATCCGCCAAATACCGGGAGAAAACCGCAAGCATTTCGGTCTGCAACTCTTCCCGGTAAACAAACAACGGCAAAGGACGGGGTAAAACATTCCGGCGCATGATTTCCTGAAAATCATGGAGATTTCCAGCCATCTCTCCGGTAATCCGCCCGGCAATATCGAAAACAGCCGACTGATGGGATAAAAAAGGCTTTTTAGTTGGAAATCCATTCAGGAAATCGCTGGTCCCATAGAGTTGATTTTCTACCGAAATATTGTATTCATTGGTATTGAATAATTTGTCCGACAAATATTTTTCATGAACCCGGCGATATTTTTCCATCTCCTCCTCCAAATAAAGAATAATGTACTCCTTATCCTTGACTTCATCAACCTCTGACTGAAAACAGGCAAATAAAGCATTCAGTTTCTCTTTGGAGTTGATAAAATGCTGAAAAACCCTTATTCTTTCTTTCTCGCTATCCTCTTCGACGTAGGATAAAGCATTAGCAAAATAAGTATCGATACGGTCGTAGATTTTAGTCTTATCTTTCGCATATTTTCCTCCTCCTTCCAGAGATTCCCGTTTCAAGGCAATGCAATAAGGAGAACAGGAATGCAGCCCCTTAGCCGGAAGATCGAAACATTTATTGGTATTCACACACCATCCCACCTGAGCCAGCTCAGCACAATGCTGTAAAAAAGGATAATCGAATTCTGTCGCTTTCCGGGTCAGACAAACCCGGCAGACAGACTGTTCGTCCATAAAATGAGTTCCCTCCTTTTCCTGGATTTTCAGCAAAACATGCAGTCCTTCTTTAGGCTTCAGCCCCGCCTGCTTTAACTCAGCAGGCAAACTATTCATAAAGTTATTAATTTCCTGAAGCATATTATTGTTTTATTTTCATTCTGTAAAAATCTACTTAGGTCAATTAAAATAAGTACCTACGGTATCCCGATGGACATCGGCGGGTTATTTCAATTCTATCCCACTACTATTACAAATTCACCCAAAACAACCTGGATACCCAAACAAGGAGTTAAAAGTTTTGTTTTCCCGTTTACAACAGAATAAAAACTCAAACACCACACACACTAAACTTATTATCACTGTTTCAACACTTCCACACAACCGAATCCCTGGCTGTTCAATCGTCCGAAACCACCTTCGTAACCCAGACGCAATAATTCCGGCTGTCCTTCCAGCTCAAAGCGGAAAGTATATCCTTTCATTCTGGTTTCCTCCGGAGTACCTACCTTCAGCACAATTGTTTTAGGCTTGGGCTCAGACAACAAATGCAAGCGGGTCAGAGGCCAGGACGGATCGGGTTCCTGTCCATAAAACACCCTGTATTTATCCAGCAGATTCAAATGCAACAATTCTGCAAACTTCGGATTCCCCGGTGAAAGATGTATCGCTTTCCGGGTTTCCGGTAATTGCTCTTCAATAAACATAGGCGATAGAGTTTTAAAAAACATCCGGGAAGTGAATTCCGGCTCAGCCTGCCGCTCTAAGTTAAAGACTTCAAAGCGGACCCTCGATTTCCGGTCACCAACCTCCAATTGCCTGTTCTTAAACAGACCCATTACAAAAGCATCAATTGCTTCTATCGGATAGAACGACACAATCAACTGGGCCGTATCCGCCAAAACAAAAATCCGATCCCCCTCGATTCTGAAACACGGAAAATAGAAATTCGAAAAGGTAAATAATTTAAATGCTTTCTTTTCCTTACAATATCCTTTATCATGTAGCCAGGCAGTAAAAACCGGATTACCTTCATTCAATACCTTGTACAAACAACTTGACAATTCATACATATAATTACAAGGTACAACGGTTCCTTCCACAATTTTAAGTACCAATTTCAAACGCATAATAATAATTTATATTTATGCCTTAAATATAATAAATAATTGCAGTAACAAACAACTATATCGAACAAAAATTATCAGAAAATGTATTCGAATCCTCATTTGTGACAGACATGTATAACCGGAATACCGGACTCTTTCACTACGATCTTCATGCTGTCGTAAATCAGAATCTGGTACTGATAACTCCATACGTTTTTTCATTAACTGCAAGGTTAGATTGAATGTCTGAAGACCACAAAGGATCATCCCCAAAACATGATAGAGTTGTAGACTTATACTTCCAGACTCTGCACATAGAAAACATATCGCACGCCCCCTCTTTTCCGGAGTGGAAATACATACCGTTCGCCCCAAAGGGCGGGAATATTCAATCCCGTACAAGTAAATTTCGGTTCCCTTACCGTTGCCAGTCTGTTCTTGCGTTATCCCCTAACATAAATCCAATTTTATGCCCCCCAATTATATCTTCTCTACAAGATAATTTCTTTCTGCCTTCATATCCTGAAATCTAGAAGACAAAACTACCCGGATACCCCGATTATCTGTATCGTCTACACACATAAATCTCCCGGTTATCGATTAACCACTGCTCTGTTTTTTCCAAATATACAAAGCAGTGTTTAATCGATAACCGGGGAAAAATCCCGGTCTAAAAGGCTCTGGGGTAGCGGATATTATAAATCGTTTTTATATATTTTGCCGTCTTTCATGATCAACAGCATATTCTTGCCAGGATCGGTCAGCACTTTTATATCTTCGAGTGCATTTCCATCCACCACAATCAGATCGGCCAGAGCCCCCTCTTCGATCACCCCCAGTTTACCGGGATAAGGATTACGGCGGCCGGACAGAGCCAACAGTTCGGCATTATCGTGAGTGATCATCTTCAGGATTTCAAAGTTGGAAAACCAGCGGGTCATCTTTTCGATATTCAGGTTTTGATTCCGTGCATTGGCCGGACTGAAAAGCAAGTCGGTACCCCATGCCAGCTTCACCCCGTATTTCTTCGCCAGCTGATAGGCCCGGTCGGTGCCTTGTACCACCAGTTCGTGTTTCGCCTGCTGTACAGGATTGGTATAATGATTATTTCCTTCTCCGATAAAGGGTTGCATCGACAACCACACGCCTTTCTCTGCAATCAGTTTCATCGTCGGTTCATCGATCAGTTGACCGTGTTCGATACTTTTCACCCCAGCCCGGATAGCCCGGCGGATCGCCTCCGGCACATAGACATGCACCATCACATAAGTACCCGCATCCTCGGCGGCCATTACCGCCGCATGCAGTTCATCTTCGAAATACTGCACATCTTCCAGCTGGTCATACAACGAAGAGACCCCTCCGCCTGCCATCAGCTTGATCTGACTCGCACCCAGACGCAGGTTATTCCGCGAAGCGACGATCACGGCATCCACCCCGTCGGCGATGATAGCAGCCCCGATTTTCTCGGTATGAGTCAGGCCGCAACAATCGAAAGGCTCAGGGATATCGTATACCATACGAAAATCGGCATGTCCGCCTGTTTCGGAAATAATCGCCCCACTAGGATAAATACGCGGTCCCGGCAGTGTTCCCTCATCGATCGCCCTTTTCAGTCCGAATACCGGTCCCCCCGCATCCCGGATCGTCGTAAAACCCCGCAAAAGAGTCTTCCCGGCTTCCTCTCCGGCTCTCAGCTGTGTATAAGAAGCATGAGCGGTCAACAAATCGACCATCGTATTAGCAGCCAGATAAGCATGCCAATGTGCATCGATCAATCCGGGCATCAGAAATTTTCCCCGCCCATCGATCACTTCTACTTCTGCTCCGGCAACAATCGGTTCGGCCGATACTTTCCGGATCGCATTGTCCTCGATCCATACATTTCCCGTGACGGTCTTTTCACTTTTCCCGTCGAAAATCACGACATTTTGAATCAGAATTCCCTTTCCCATAGTCAGTAACGGCAATAAAGCCCATAAAATAAATACGTACAACTTCAACATAATCCAATATACAAGTTTACAAATGAACGATCTCATCGAATTTATTGTACGTAATCATCCCAGAAAAGTTTATTTCCACCTACTCTCACCCAGTAACTACCACTTCGGGCCGATATCCCCCCACTCTCCACGACACCGGTGATCTTTTTCCGATGCGGGACCGATGTCCCGGAAACGAACATCCAGAACCAGATTATGTTTTCTGTCACCACCGGTCCGTCTTTCCCTTTTGCCAGCCGGAGCATAATTTCCGTAGCCCCTAATTTTCTTATTTCCTGCTCGACCCAGAGCAACAGGAAATACCTCCACCGGTACAGGAAAATTTGTTCCCAACCGTCCAATCAACCTAGTGTTGTCGACAATAATAAATACAAAAAATATCATTAACAAACTCAGATAAATTAAATAGAAACAAAAATAGAGCGGCCGGCTTTCAAAAAGCCTTTCAAGAGAAAATAATTGAAATCAACAAATTTATTTGGCGAATAATAAAAAATAAACTATTTTTGTCATCGCTATCAAGTACTGTTTCAAACAGTTCCTTGCAATAAAAAATGGACGTTTAAATAGTTAGATGTAAAAAGGGATAGGTCACAAAACCAAAATACTTTATTGACTGAATAAGAGTTACTTAATAATGTTAAAAAAAAGGAAATATTTGTTTGTTTTGAGAAGAAAATAAACGTCGATTAAATTAGCCGGTAACGGACTTTTCGATAAATAAATTTCCTCAAAAAGTAACTTTTTCCATTTTTCTACATCATTAGTATTCAAGATCTTTGAATGTTTTGGACGTAAAAGATTCTTCCGGTGACGTCGCCGGGAATTGACCAGATATAAGAGAAACAGGCTGCATAAAAAGACAGGGTCCCGCGGAATTATCTTCTAATCAGGTGAAATCGATTCATACACTCTTTATGATATTTCACACGATAAATTCTACTTATGCATTTCTTACATACATACACACATACACACACACATGCGTAAAGCGGGACCCTTATTCCAATTAAATTCAGAGTTATAAAGTCTGTAAAGTTTATATAGTCATCGGATTCTTCGGACTTCATAAACTTTACAGACTTTATAAATTAACCTTCATCGTCCCGATAAATCGGATCACTGTAGGATATTTCCGGTAGGATCGATAGACAGATGTACTTCAGAATTTCCTTGTTCCAGATCGAAATAGTAATACGAATTGTTCGGCGTCTCATAAAAATGAATATCGTCGATGCGGTATTTTCCAAAATTCGAATGCCGGAAAGTTTCCATTACTACCGAAGGAACTTCGGCCTTGCTCACTTCCCAGGAAGTCGACAACCAATCGTTTCCCTGAAAAATCAATTCTTTAGCTTTTCCTCCATCCAGGATGTCCACTTCCAATTTACCTTTTTCATTATCCATTTCAATGATGGTAGCATCCGGATATTTTTGTTTGATCCAAATCTGGATATCCGAAGCGACAGGCATATAAGAACTCCGTTTCTCTTTAGACACTTCATTCACGGTTTTGATCAGATTGCCGTTACCGACATAATACAGGTCGGTATCCAATCCTTCTTTTTCGAGTTCGATGATATACACTGCTTCCATTCCAGCCCGTTCGATCTTGTCGATATCGTCTTTTTTCCAGGTACTGTAAACACTTTTCTCGAATTGTTCGCGGATGGCCTGTGGCAGGGAACTATACCTCAGATTACTTTCCGTCATCACCCATTTACCGGTTCCGTCGAACCAAGCCTCGTGTTCGATACCGTCTTCCCGGAATTCTGCGACATAATACCCCTGCTTTTGTTCCCACTCTACTTTATCGGACTGAGGATACTTGTTATTAAATGCCGCAACGATTTTCGCATCGGGACGATACTGGTTTTGTTGTTTACAACCGGCTATTGCAAAGCCACTGATGAATAACAAAATAAAAAGAATCAATCTGGTTTTCATATTTTTCATTTTTATGTGATCGTTTGTCTGCTGTATACGATAATCGCGGAAGGGATGTTCTAAGGAGTAATCAAACAATTCACCTTTGATTTTCGTAAGTAGTGGAGATTTCTGTAAATTTTAATCAATCACCCATTTTATGGAACATTTTGACGCAATCATTATCGGATTTGGAAAAGGGGGTAAACTACTGGCTGCTGATTTAGCTAACCGGGGACAGCAAGTAGCCATAATCGAACGTTCGGCTGCGATGTACGGAGGCTCCTGCATCAATATCGCCTGTATTCCGACCAAAGCATTGATCCATCAGGCCCAAATGATAAAGGAACTGAATCTGGCTTCTTTTGAAGAAAAGGCAGCAGCTTATCGGAAAGCTATCATAAAGAAAAACGAAATTACCACCGCTTTACGAAAATTAAATTTCGACCGGCTCAACGACCATCCGAATATAACGGTATATACAGGAGTCGCCTCATTCCGCTCATCCCGTAAAATAGAGGTAACCACCGAAACAGACCGTCTGGAGATCGAGGGGAAACGGATCTTTATCGATACCGGAGCTCTTCCGGTGATCCCGCCGATATCAGGTATCCGGGAAAGCCGACGGGTATATACCAGTACCTCACTCCTGGAACTGGACCTGCTACCGGAAACCCTGGTCATCATCGGAGGAGGATACATCGGGTTGGAATTCGCTTCTATGTTTGCGGCTTTCGGAAGTAAGGTAATCGTATTGGAAAACACAACGGAATTTTTATCCCGCGAAGACAGAACCATTGCCGAAGCTGTACGGAAAGTAATGGAAAACCAAGGAATAGAATTTCATTTCAGTATAGAAATGCAATCGATCCAGGATACCGACGAAGAGACCGTAGTGACCTATCGGGATACGACCGATAAAACCGAACACAGCCTCTTTGCCAACGCTGTTCTGGTAGCGACAGGCCGTCAGCCCAACACCGAAAGCCTCGATCCGGGAGTGGCCGGAATACATTTAAACGAACATGGAGCGATCATCGTAAACGAATATCTGCAAACAACCGCATCGGATATCTGGGCGTTGGGAGATGTCAGCGGAGGGAAACAATTCACCTATATTTCCCAGGACGATTACAGGATTATCCGGGATCAACTGTTCGGTAAAGGCAGCCGGACCATTGTCGACCGGGAACCTGTCGTATATACGGTATTTATCGATCCACCTCTATCCCGCATCGGTTTGACAGAACAAGAAGCCATCGCCAAAGGATACGAAGTGATGACCAAAACCATTCCGGTCGAGGCCATCCCCCGAGCGCGGGTATCAGGTAATACCAACGGGGTATTGAAATCTGTCGTAAATGCCAAAAACGGAAAAATTCTGGGATGTACCCTGTTTTGTATCGATTCGGGCGAAGTGATCAACAATGTGGCCCTGGTCATGAAAGCCGGACTAGACTATTCGTCGCTCCGGGATCAGATCTATACGCATCCTTCTATGAGTGAGGCCTTGAACGATCTTTTCAGCTTTTAACCCGCAAAGGGGCTTTGGTAGTATCGTTTATAATGTGCAAATTTGTCCTTTACAAATAAGCTGAACGAATTATGAACTATCTCGCCCACATTTTCCTTTCGGGTAATGACCGTTGTATTCAGATCGGTAATTTTATCGGGGATGGGGTCAAAGGGGACGGGTATAAACAATATCCCCGGAAATTCCAGCAAGGAATTTTGTTACACCGCGAAATCGATGCTTTCTCGGACCGGCATCCGTTGGTCCGGGAAGCCGTAGGGATAGGCCGGGAAACTTTCGGGCGTTATTCGGCTGTAGTGAACGACATCTTGTTCGATTATTTCCTGGCCAGCCGGTTTCAGGACTATGCCGGTCTTCCCCTCAAACGGTTCAGCCGGAGGTTTTATACCGCCTTAGCCTGGAACTACCGCCACCTGCCGGAACGTTTTCAGGGGTTCATATGGCATTTCATCCTGACTGACCGATTGTGCCGTTATGCCTCCCTAACGGGAATCCAGCAATCCCTGGAAATCATGACCCGCTACCGGGGATTGCAGATCGATCCTGCCCAAACGCCGCTATTTATGCAGGAGCACGGAGAACGATTACAAAAAATATTCCGGGAGTTTTTCCCGGAATTACACGAAAGATGCAAACAATCGATTTATCTAAAGTCGTAATCCCCCAAATTAATTACCTGCAAACTTTGCCGGATACAAATACCAATCTTTATCCTCTTTTCCTCGGTAAGCAGCCCGACTCTTACATTTCGGATAAACGGTATCGATATGAATTCTTTCGGCCTGATAATTGAATTTCATCATATCCTTATTCATTCCCGCATCCAGATGGAAGGCAAACGGAGCTTTTTATGGTACTTTTTATTAGGCTTATCCCCAATTTACCTTCTAAGTAAAACCAATATCAACTGGTTTGAATATCTGAATCTTTCTTGTGTGACAGAATAAATAAAAACCGCTAATCTGTCTGCAAAGTTTTTCAGATAGATTAGCGGTTTACAAATTGGGTTAGCGAATTCTTTCAGAATTTTGACCGGCGAATCTGCGGCTCTGATCCATTCGTACCGATCATTCTAATTTTGTCGATTCCTTTTACGCCTATCCATTCTTGAAAGGAACACCGGTCCCATTGGGGACCAGCTCCTTCTTTTCTCTAAAAGAAATTATCTGGAGTGATTAAATCCTCTGGGCTTTTGTGGTTCTCTCTTATTCCACAAAATAGCGCTATTAGTCGGTTCCTGCAATTGATTCAACTGGGCAATATTGGTTTTAATATCTTTCACCAATAGATCGGCCAGGTCTTTACCGGTTCCCTGCCGTACAACGACACGCATGATCACGACATCTTCCATATTCTTCGGCATGGTATAAGCCGGCACCTGCCATCCCTGGGCATGCAAAGCATCCGAAAGGTCATATAACGTCCATTTCCGGGAAGAATCATTTTTCAGTTTCCAGATAAACAACGGATTAGGCATATCGTCACTGAAAAATTCAAAGATCCCCATCTCTTTTAACTGTTGTTTCAGATAGAGACATACATCGATACAATTCTGCTGGATCTGCCGGTAACCTTCCATACCTAAACGCAGGAACTGGTAGTATTGTGCCAATACCTGATTGCCCGGACGGGAGAAGTTAATAGAAATACTCGGAATGTTGGCTCCCAGATAGTTCACGGCAAAGTTCATCTCTTCGGGCAGATATTGTTTATCTTTCCAAACCACCCAACCGACACCCGGATATACCAATCCGAACTTATGGCCGGAAACACTGATAGATAACACCCATTTCAAACGGAAATCCCAAACGGTATCCGGATCGATAAACGGATGGATAAAACCACCGGTAGCAGCATCCACATGAATACATATTTCCCATCCTTTTTCTGCGTTCAGTTTATCCAGGGCATCGTTGATCTCTTTTACATTATCATTCAATCCGGTGATCGTAACCCCCTGAATCGGAACGACACAAATGGTATTTTCATCACACATACCGACCACATCCTGCGGATCCATGGTAATTTTTTCCATCGTCACGGGAACCATTCTCATTTCAACGTCCCAATAGATGGCAAATTTTTCCCAAACGACCTGCATACAGGTGGAAATGATAAAATTAGGTTTATTGGTAGGCAAACCTTTGGCACGACGACGTTTTTGCCAGCGTTTCAGGGCAGCAATACCTCCCAGCATACAAGCTTCGGATGAACCGACGGTACTGGTACCGGTGCAATAGGGAGGTTCGGGTGAATGCCACAATTTAGCGATAATGTTCACACAACGTCTTTCTATCTCGGCAGTTTGCGGATACTCGGTTTTATCGATCATGTTTTTGTCCATATTTTCGGTCATCACCCGGCGGGCATAGTCGTCCATCCAAGTGGTAACGAAAGTGGCCAGATTCAATCGGGCATTTCCATCCATCATCGCTTCATCGTGTACCAACTGATAAGCCACCTCTCCCGGCATTGAGGTTTTAGGCATTTCAAACTTAGGAGCTACACGGGCTTCTTCAGGTGTTCCGAAAATTGGAGTGTTTGGATTTTCTGTTTTCATAATAATAAAGTTAAATTATTGTAACGTAATAATAATGAGCTTTTTGCATTCACTCGTCAATAACTACGCCCACCGTCGTTTTTTAGTTTCGACTTCTCACAATATTTAACTTTATACTTTTTACTTTCTACCTTTTACCTCTTTTTTGTAACCTTCTTTTCCCTATTCAGTATACATACACAGAGAACGCACCTCGAGCCCCCTCAACGGTGGAATTATGGACGAAATTAAACACGACCGTGCTGAAGCACATTCCACCCGGACCTGAGATGCGTTTTCTCATCAATCTAGAACAAGATGGAAGAGAATTTTTTATACTATATAGAACATAGTATCCGAATCCATTGGGAAGAACCGGCCTTAACCGACTACCAGGGCCAAACCCATACCTTCGGAGATGTAGCCCACCATATTGCCCGTTTGCACCTGTTATTCGAAGAAAGCGGAATCCGCCGGGGAGATAAAATCGCTCTTTGCAGCCGGAATCAGACCAACTGGGGAATCGCTTTTCTGGCAATCCTTTCGTATGGAGCAGTAGCAGTACCTATTTTACACGAATTCAAAGCCGACAATATCCGCCATATCGTCAACCATTCGGAAGCCCGGATTCTATTTGCCGGTACTCCCATCTGGGAAGAACTGCAAAAAGAAGAAATGCCGAAACCGGAAACCGTCATCAAGATGGAGGACTATTCTCTTTTCTATAATACCAATCCGGCACTGGCAAAAGCTCACGGACATTGGGAAGAGTTATTCAGGCAAAAATACCCCGCCGCCCTGCGTCCGGAAGATATCCATTACGAGCCGGATCAACCTGACCAGCTGGCCATGATCAATTATACTTCCGGTACAACCAGCGCTTCGAAAGGAGTGATGTTGTCTTACCGCAGTATGTGGTCGAACCTGAAGTATGCCCTGGACAAAATGGGCTACAATCCGGGCGAACGGCTGGTCTCCATACTGACCATGGCTCATATGTACGGTCTGGCCTTCGAACTGATCTATCCCTTTGCCAGTGGTACACACGTTTATTTTATCTCCAAAACTCCGGCCCCGAAAATCATTAACGAAATATTTTCGGCTGTCCGTCCCAACCTGATCGTTGCCGTACCCTTGATTATCGAGAAAATCATCAAACACCGGGTACTGCCACAACTGGAAAAATTTCATATCAAGCTATTCCTGAAAATCCCCTATCTGAACCGCAGATTAAGGCTGTCGATCCGGGATAAAATCGTCAATGCTTTCGGGGGACGTTTCAAACTGATCGCTATCGGAGGCGCAGCATTAAATTTCGAAGTAGAGAAATTCCTTTCTTCCGTACAATTTCCTTACACCGTCGGTTACGGTATGACCGAATGCGGTCCGGCCATTTCTTATGACGACTGGCACACCTTCAAAGCCGGTTCGTGCGGTAAAGCTGTCGACCGGATGGAAATTGCCATCAACTCCTCCGACCCCGAAAATATCGTCGGAGAAATATTAGTGCGGGGAGCGAATGTCATGGACGGCTATTATAAAAACCACGAAGCCACTTCGTCCGCTATCGACGAAGACGGCTGGTTGCATACCGGCGACCTGGGAATTATCGACAGTGAGGGTTATCTCTTTATCAAAGGCAGAAGTAAGAACATGATCCTGGGTCCCAGCGGACAAAATATTTATCCCGAAGAAATCGAGGACCGGCTGAATGCCCTACCCTATGTTTCCGAATCGCTGGTCATTGAAAAGGACGGTAAATTAATCGCCCTCGTCTATCCGGATTATGAAGTAGTGAAAAAAGAAAAGATCAGCCCTGAGCAGCTTAAAACTAAAATGGACGAAAACCGTAAACTCCTCAACCATATGCTGCCGATGTACAGCCAGGTTGCCCGTTTAAAAATCCAGGAAACCGAATTCGAGAAAACGCCAAAACGAAGTATAAAACGTTATCTGTATCAATAAAATAGAAAAATACGGACTCATTTTTTTCTTCCAACGTTTCCGGTTTAATACCTAAAATTCTATCTTTGCTCAAATAAACCCATGATTATGGAAGAAAATTTTATAAAATATATTGAACAGAGCATTAAAGATCATTGGGATCTGCCTGCCTTGACCGACTTTAAGGGAGCTACCAGTTCTTACAAAGATGTAGCCCGTAAAATCGAGAAATTACACCTTCTTTTCGAACATTGCGGAATCCGTAAAGGGGATAAGATCGCTCTTTGCAGCCGGAATACCAGCAGTTGGGGTATCGCTTTTCTGGCCACACTTTCTTACGGAGCTGTAGCTGTACCCATACTCAACGAGTTTAAACCCGATAATGTCCATCACATCGTGAACCATTCGGAAGCCCGTTTGCTCTTTGCCGGAGATGTGGTCTGGGAAAATCTCGACGAATCGGCTATGCCCGACCTCGACGGCGTACTCCGGATCGAAGATTACTCGCTCCGCACCTCGAATAGTAAGCAACTGACCGAAGCCAGAGCCAGATTAAACGAACTGTTCGGAAAAAAATTCCCCGATCGTTTCCGTGCCGAAGATGTTCATTACGAATACGATACGCCCGACCAGCTGGCCGTGATCAATTATACCTCGGGCACCACCAGTTCTTCCAAAGGAGTGATGCTGCCTTACCGTAGCTTGTGGACCAACCTGCAATTTGCCATCGATACCTACGGGATCAATCCGGGTGAACAAATCGTATGTATGCTCCCGATGGCTCATATGTACGGCCTGGCTTTTGAATTTATTTACCAATTTGTCAACGGGACCCACATCCATTTTTTATCCCGTACCCCGTCACCGAAAATCATAGCAGATGCTTTCGCCACGGTAAAGCCCGATCTGATCATTACGGTTCCCCTGGTTATTGAAAAGATCATCAAGAAGAAAGTTTTCCCGACCATCGAGAAACCGCATATGAAATTACTGATGAACATACCGATCATCAACGATAAAATCAGGGAAAGCATCCGGCAAAAGGTCATCGACGCCTTCGGAGGAAAATTCAAAGAATTAATCATCGGAGGAGCAGCCCTGAACAAGGAAGTAGAGATCTTTCTCCGCTCGATTCGTTTTCCTTACACGGTGGGATACGGCATGACCGAATGTGGTCCTCTGCTCACTTACGACAACTGGAAAACTTTCCGTCAGAGCTCCTGTGGCAAGGCAGTGCCTCGTGTCGAACTTCGGATCGACTCCGGCGATCCCCAACATATCGTAGGGGAAATCCTGGCTAAAGGGATTTGTGTGATGACCGGTTACTACAAAAATCCGGAAGCTACGGCTGCCGCCATCGACCGGGACGGCTGGCTACATACCGGAGATATGGGAATCATCGACCAAGACGGCTACCTGTTTATCAAAGGACGATGTAAAAACATGATCCTCAGCTCAAACGGTCAGAACATTTATCCTGAAGAAATCGAGGATAAACTCAACAACATGCCCTATATCAGCGAATCCATCGTTATCGAAAAAGAAGGAAAACTCGTAGCCCTGATCTACCCCGATTTCGATCTGGTAAACGAAGAAAAAATTACCGATGAGAAACTGGACGAACTGATGACCGCCAACCTGAAAGAAATCAACCAACAGCTCCCGGCTTACAGCCAGCTGAATACTTACAAGCTCTATAACGAAGAGTTCGAGAAAACCCCGAAACGGAGTATTAAACGATTTTTGTATCAGTAAAAGCAAGATAAATTTTCAATTTTTCGTACCTTCGTAGGCTGAAAAATTGTAAAGATGAAAAAAATAAAACATAAACCTGTTTCCTCCAAAACGGAGAAAAAACAGGTTTCTTTGCTACCGGAATTTTTAAAAGAACAACGGACACGTATCCTTCTGGGAATTGCGTTGGCTTTGGTATCGTTGTATATTCTCTTCGCCCTGATCGGTTTCTTCTTTTCGGGAGGTATCGATCAAAGTCTGGTCGATGGTCCCTGGGGGAAAATCATTACCAATCCGGAAATCGAAGTCAGTAATCCTGCCGGAAAGATCGGAGCCTGGATTTCGGACCTATTGATCAACCGGTGGTTCGGTATATCTTCTTTCATTCTTTGCTATCTTTTATTATTATGCAGTTTCCGTCTGGGGAGTATCAAAGTAAAAAACTTCAGCCGCAGGTTATTCATCGGTATGTGTATTATTCTTTGGATCTCTTTATTCCTGGGTTTTCTCTCGGAGAGTATTTCCAATCTTTTCGAAGTCGGCACAGGCTACCTATTCCCGGGGGGAGGCCATGGACATTTTGTCAGCGTCTGGTTGAACTCATTGGTAGGACGTATCGGGACTATGCTGATTCTGATCCTCACTTTTATCGCCATTCTGTTTTTCGGATTCGAACGGACTTTCTATAAATGTGTCGATTATATCAAAGAACAAATCCGCCGTCACCAGGAAAAGGCACTGGCCGCACTAGCCGAACGGGAAGCCCGTGCTGCAGCTGCCCGTGAAGAAGCACAACGGCAAGCCGACGCACAACAAGATCCCGAAGACGAAGATACAACAAGCGATTCCGACAAGGAGAACGCAGACGAAGAACAAGAGGATTTTCCCCATGACAACGACGGTACGTTCCAACCGGAGGATACCGATTTTTCCAGTCAACCGGAGCGTTTGTTAGCACCGAAAGAAACAACGGATCAAAATCCGGAAGCAATCACCTTGCAACAAGGTTTCAACCGCATGTCCGCTTCTATCAACGATTTCGAATTCAGCCAGGAACTATCGGATTTATCGGATGACCGAGCAAAATCGTCTACCGATGATGAAGAAGAAGGAGATACCGGCTTACCGGCCGGAAACGATCAGGACATCACCTTGACCATCAGCAATAAGGATCAGGAAGAAACCGTCGATCAGAACCAGCCGACCGAAGATTACGATCCGACCCTCGACCTGTCCAATTACCAATATCCCGGTTTAGAACTCCTCGAAGAGCATTCCTCCGGTAATCCGAAAGTCACCCAGGAAGAATTGGATGCCAACAAAAACAGGATTGTAGAAACGTTGCGTAATTACAAAATCGAAATCACCAAGATCAAAGCAACCATCGGTCCGACCGTCACCTTGTATGAGATCGTACCGGCTCCGGGTGTCAAGATTTCCAAAATCAAAAACCTTGAGGACGACATAGCGCTTAGCCTTTCTGCTTTGGGCATCCGGATCATCGCCCCTATTCCCGGAGCAGGAACGATCGGTATCGAAGTGCCGAACCAAAATCCGGAGGTAGTCTCCATGCGCGGTATCATCGCTTCCAAGAAATTCCAGGAATCCAAATACGCTTTGCCGGTAGCTTTGGGCAGAACCATCTCTAACGAGACGTATACTTTCGATCTGACAAAGATGCCCCACCTTTTGGTTGCCGGAGCTACCGGACAAGGTAAATCGGTCGGATTGAATGCGATCATCACTTCACTGCTTTACAAGAAACACCCGTCCCAACTGAAGTTTGTGATGGTCGATCCTAAAAAAGTAGAGCTCAGTATCTATTCTATCATAGAAAAACATTTCCTGGCCAAATTGCCGGATGAAGAAGAAGCGATCATCACCGAGACCGCTAAAGTAGTCAATACGCTCAACTCCCTGTGTATTGAAATGGACAGCCGTTACGACCTGCTCAAAATGGCACAGGTAAGAAACATTAAAGAATATAATGAAAAATTCATCAAAAGACAACTGAACCCCAATAATGGACATAAATACCTTCCCTATATCGTGGTGGTTGTGGATGAATTTGCCGACCTGATCATGACTGCCGGTAAGGAAGTAGAAACCCCGATCGCCCGGATCGCCCAGCTGGCACGTGCTGTAGGTATTCATATGATCATCGCTACCCAGCGGCCTTCTACGAATATCATCACCGGGGTGATCAAAGCCAACTTCCCGGCCCGAATCGCTTTTAAGGTCGCTTCCATGATCGACTCCCGGACAATCCTGGATTCACCGGGTGCCAACCAGCTGATCGGACGTGGTGATATGCTGATATCGGTAGGTAGTGAGATGACACGGGTGCAATGTGCTTTTGTGGATACTCCCGAAGTAGATGCGATCACCCACCATATTGCCAGCCAACAGTCATATCCGAGTGCTTTTGCCCTACCGGAATATGTACCTGAAAACGAAGGGAACGGCCTCAACGACATCGACCCGGGATCACGCGATCCGTTGTTCGAAGAAGCAGCCCGGCTCGTAGTCAGCACCCAACAGGGTTCCACCTCTTCCATCCAGCGGCGGTTTTCTATCGGCTACAACCGGGCCGGCCGTATCATGGACCAACTCGAGGCAGCCGGCATCGTCGGTCCCTTCGAAGGAAGCAAAGCCCGGCAAGTATTGATATCCGACGAATATTCACTCGAGCAAATGCTAAAATGAGGCATTTGCTCTTCAACTTCTAATTTTTAATTTTTTACAGATGTTCCTAGAAAAAGTTTACTCCGGCCGAAATCAATGGTATTTCTACATTTTTTCGTTACTGATTATTTTCACTGCAACACAAATCGGCAGTCTTCCCCTGGTGGGATATATGATTATGGAAGACCCTTCCATCTTGCAAGGAGGGGATATATCGGCAGCCACAAGTACGAATACAGGGTTGGCTTTAACCTTACTCAGTTTTGCCGTAGGTTTCTTCACCATCTTATTTTGTGTTAAATATATCCATCATAAAAAAACGGCAGATATCGTAACCGGCCGGCAACGGATAGATTGGGGCAGGATTTTTTTCGGTGCTGCCGTCTGGGGTATTTTATCCCTGATCACCCTGGCCCTCCCTTTCTTTTTCGGAGATACCTCCCATCTGGTATTTCAATTCGAACCGGTTAATTTCCTGATTCTGGTCGTTATCTCGCTACTCCTTTTTCCTTTTCAGACCTCTTTTGAGGAGTTGCTTTTCCGGGGATACCTCATGCAGTGGTCGGCCCTGCTCTTCAAATACCGCTGGGTAGCTGTCGTTATCACGGGTGTCCTGTTCGGCATCCTGCACGGCGCCAACCCCGAAGTCGAAGAATTCGGCATGTGGGTGGCCCTTCCCCAATACATTCTGATGGGATTGATCCTGGGCTTTGTAGCGGTGAAAGACGACGGAATGGAATTATCCCTGGGATTGCATATGGCCAATAATATTATAGCAGCCATCACCATAACCTCCGATTCTTCTACCCTGCAAACCCACGCCCTTTTCAAAGACCTGCATCCGACAGCTTCGCATTTCGACACGCTGACGATGCTTGTCGCCGGTGTGATCTTCATCTGGATTTGCAACCGGAAATATCACTTTTGGGGAAAGATCTGTTTATGGAAAAAGATCCAAAAGGAAAGCAACGAAATGTAAAGTGTTATTTTTTTCTTAAAACTTCGGCATTTCCGTGCTGAGACTTATTTTTAAATTTTCAATTGATTACCTTTGGCAGCATCGCAAACGTTAGATTTTTTTTATATCAATAACTATTTACAAACATGAGAAAATTTACCTGTTTCACCTTGGGCTTACTGTTAGCTTGTGCAGTGACCGTGAATGCCCAGGAACAAAAGAATGATCAGGAAGGTTACAAATTTACGGATATCAAACGCCTTCCGACAACAAGTGTTAAATCGCAGGATCGTGCCGGAACCTGTTGGTCCTGGTCGACTATTTCTTTTTTGGAATCTGAAATCATGCGTATGGGCAAAGATTCGCTCAGCCTGTCTCCGATGTATGTCGTATGGAACACCTATCATGCCAAAGGAGATAAATATGTACGGATGAACGGCCATGTAAACTTCGGACAGGGAGGTGCTTCTGCCGATGTGACCTGGGCAATCCGGAACTACGGTATTGTTCCGTTGTCTTTATACAGCGGCCTGAACTACGGCGAAGAGGTACATGTACACGGCGAATTGGATGCTATCCTGAAAGGTTATCTGGACGCTGTTGTCAGCAATCCTAACAAAAAATTAAGCACTGCGTGGTTAAGAGGTTATGACGGTATACTGAATGCTTATCTGGGCGAAAAACCGGAAAAATTCACCTGGCAAGGAAAAGAATATACTCCGATGACTTTCGCAACAGATGCCTGTGGGCTGAATATGGACGATTATGTCAGCCTGACTTCTTTCACCCACCATCCGTTCTATACTCAATTCGCTCTGGAAGTAGAAGATAACTGGATCGGCGAAATGTCATACAATCTTCCGTTGGATGAATTGATGGATGTACTCGACAAAGCGATCGACAAAGGCTACACTTTCTCCTGGGGATCAGACGTTTCTGAAATCGGTTTCACACGCGACGGCCTGGCTGTTGTTCCGGACGTGAACATCAAAGAAATGAGCGACGCTGAAATCGCGAAATGGGTGAAAATGCCGAAAACACAACAACAAGCCGAATTGCTAAAGAAACCGGGTAAAGAAAAAGAAATTACCCAGGAACTGCGTCAGCAAGAATTCGACAATAAACTGACTACCGACGACCATGGCATGCATGTAATAGGTAAAGCTGTCGATCAAATCGGAAATAAATATTTCATCGTGAAAAACTCTTGGGGTGACTATGGTAAATACAAGGGATACCTGTATGCTTCTTATCCTTTTGTAGCTTACAAGACTACTTCAGTGATGATTCACAAAGATGCTCTTCCCAAAGACCTGAAAAAGAAATTGGGTATAAAATAGACATTTGTGACGTAAAAGTTTTGAAAGGCCAAGGAAGTTATGATAATTTCTTCGGCCTTTTCTATTTTACGCCTTTGAGGTTTTCGACCTTTTAACTAACTTTGCAAAGAATATAAGATTAAATCAACGACATATGAATAATGCTATCAAAATCAAAGACAACATCTACTGGATCGGCGTAAATGACAGAAGAACTCATATTTTCGAAAACTACTGGCCTCTCCCTAAAGGAGTAGCCTACAATTCGTATGTGATTGCAGACGAAAAAGTAGTCGTCATAGATACCGTCGAACGCAGCCGGATGGATGATTATCTGAATAGTCTGCAAGCTGTGCTCCAAGGCCGGAAGGTTGATTATTTGATCATCAATCATATGGAACCGGACCATACGGGAGCAATCAAAAACCTGCTCTGCCATTATCCCGACCTGACGGTAGTGGGCAACTGTAAAACTTTCCCCATGCTCCAAAATTATTACGGAGTAGATTCCAACTTGCTCGAAGTAAAGGAAGGCGATTCACTGAACATCGGTAAACGTACCCTGAATTTTTATATGGTTCCGATGTTGCACTGGCCCGAAACCATGGTTACCTATCTACCGGGCGAGAATATCGTATTCAGCGGGGATGTGTTCGGAGCTTTCGGAACCCTGGACGGTGGTATTTTCGATGACCAGGTCGATCTGGATTACCTGGAAGAGGAAATCAGCCGTTATTATTCGAATATCGTCGGGAAATACGGTATGCCGGCACAAACAGCCCTGAAGAAATTGAATACACTCACTTTCAACACGATATGTGCCACCCATGGTCCGATCTGGCGCTCACATGTGTGTGATATCATCGCTAAATATGAAAAATGGAGTAAATACGAAACCGAAGAAGGAGTGGTGATCGCTTTCAGCAGTATGTACGGTCACACGGAGCAGATGGCGGACACGATCGGACGTTTCCTCGCCGAACAAGGCGTTAAAAAGATACGGATCCACGACACTTCAAAGACACATCCTTCTTATATCATCAACGATATTTTCCGCTACAAAGGAGTGATCCTCGGCAGTTGTGCCTATAACGGCGGTATCTTCCCAACTATGGAAACCCTGTTGTGCGAACTGGAAAATATGGGCATTAAAAATCACCTTCTGGCCTATTTCGGTAATAAAACCTGGGGAGGCGGAGCCATCCCCCGACTGAAAGCTTTTGCAGAAAAAATGAAGTGGGAAGTGGTAGCAGAACCCAATGAAGCACTCGGAGCTATGAAATCTTCCGACATCGAGCAATGTAAAGCTATCGCCCAAGCTATGGCAGAAAAAATTAAAAAGAGTTGATAAGTTGATGAGTTAAAAGAGTTGCTAAGTTACTGAGTAACTAAGATATGAGTTGGAGAAGTTAAAAGAATTATTAAGTTGAGAAGAGTTTATAATCCCCATACTTATTTCAATTCAGTGTAATTTTATTGAAAACTTATTTAACTCAGCAACTCTTTTAACTCAGTAACTCAGCAACTCTCCAAGAAGATTGTTACTGTTATCCCCAATCCGAATTTTTTCTGGTCATAGATGAATGTAGCCGACGTCTTTTCACCTATTCCCAAAATCCCCCAAAACCGAAACCAGGCTCCCTTAACTAATATAACTTGTAATCCTTTTTAAAACTTTATTCATTATCTGATTTTAAGCTGTAACTAATCAGCTCGTCCATCCGTCCTACATGTGATATCTCGGTTTTTGACCGGATCAAATGGACCACCAGGTTACAAATGAATAAAATCAAGCATATGAATAAAACTCTACTTTTCCTGCTGTTACCAGGACTCCTGATTTCCTGTAAACCCACTCCCCCATCCGGAGATAACGGGGAGATCGTTCCCCTGACTTCGGAATGTTTGTTAAAAAACAGTGACCTATATATGAAATATCCATATAAAATAAAAGTACAGGATTCTATAATGTGTATTTGGGACCTGCATGGAGGAGATCGGTTCTATCATCTCTATTCTTATCCTGAGCTGCAATTCATCACTTCCTTTGCCGTGAACGGCCGCGGGCCGGAAGAATATATTTCGACAGGAGGATTTTGTATGGACGAGCAACATATTTATGTTTTCGACACTAGCCGGGCCCGCCTTTCGATCTTCCGGAAAGACAGTCTGATGCAACAACGCATTTCCCCTGCCCGGATAATCGACTACCCTCAAGCCGGCATTCCGATACTGAATTTTTGCCGGACGGACCAAGGGTTTGCCTTGCTCAATTTCGACGGACCGGAACGGATTGCATTTATCGATACTTGTGGACATCTGCTGAACAAAAAATACGAGATTCCGCGGGGAAATACCGCAAAAAACAAAGCCTACCCGACGATGACAGCCTCACTATGGAACTCTTATCTCGACTATAATCCCGACAATCACCTATTAGTCCTTGTCACCCAAAACGGAGAATTACTGGAAATCCATAACCTGGCGTCGGATTCTTCCCGGTTCATTGTCGGCAAAGGAAGTGAACCTGATTTTTTGAGTGATAAAAACGGACTCCTTGTCGGCAAAATCAAGGGTTATCAGGATGTACAAGTCGGGAAAAAAGCCATCTACACCTTATTCTCGGGCACCGATCACCAAGAAGAACTCAAAAAAATGATAAAGGGGCAGCCTACTCCTGATGGTGGCAATTTGTTTTTAGTATACGACCTCGACGGTAAGCTGATCCGGAAATTTTTGCTCGATCACTATACCAATGGTATAGATGTCCACGAAGACAGCAATATACTTTATACCGTAAGTTCTTCTGAAGAAAATGCAATCAACAAATATCGGTTACCACTCTGATAGCCTATTACTGAAAATCTATGAAAAAAATTTTTTATTACCTTTTGCCTCTCTTCTTGTTGAGTCAGTCCGGAACAGCCCAACAAGATTCATTGACTTTACGGATTACAGACGAAAAAGGCCAGATCATCATCGGAGCCGTAGTCCTGCAATATCCCGAATCGTATCTTCTCGGAGCCTCTAATGAAAAAGGTGAGGTAGAAATAAAGGGGCTCCATATCCCCGCTCGGCAACAACTCGTTTTTCAATGCCTGGGATATGAGATGAAAGCCCTGCCTTTTCAAGAAGTGAAACAACATCCGAACGTCCGGTTAAAAGAAAAAATCACCGAATTGCCCGAAGCAGTAGTCCTCGCACAACCACTGCCTCGACTTCTCGCTCTCACTCACAAACAACTTTACAAAAAATACCCGGCGAAAAAAGAATATGTCCGGTATTATGCCCCTGCCTCCTACTATAAATCGGTAGAATGTAAAGGCCATTGCGTAAATCTACGCCATGAATACGGGCTTTTCATTTGATGAAAGCCCAAACGGCCAGAACCATCCTTTTCAATCACTTTTTTAAACCCTAATCCGTCATGATAAAAGTCTTTATCTACAGCTGTCTGCTCCTCGTTTTCCTCATAAATTGTAAAAGCAACATCCCGGAAGCCCGGAATAAGACCGATTATTCACAAATTACTCATTATTCGTCACGTTCCGCTCATCCGATATCTTCCGTCAATTTCGATACCATACGAATCGATGCCGGTAATGAAAACGAAATGACTTCCCTGCTAGGGAGTTTTCTTTTTCTGGGAGATACCCTTTGTTTTGCCGACCGGGAACAATCTACCCTATTCCTCTACGATCGGGACGGGCGTTTTTTGGGTACCCATCTATCCTACGGAAGAGGTCCGCAGGAAATACAGGGGATCTATGAGATTACCGCACTCCCACAAGGAGGTTATGCAATTATAAACGACTGGCATTTGAATATTTTCGATCAAAGTTGGGGAGGGAAACAACAGTTACGGATCGACTGGCAAAACGATAAAACCCCCGAAATCCTGCTCGCTTCTCCAGGTCCTGACGAAAGTGGAATTTACGAAATTGAACACTTTACCGGTCGATTATGCCCACTGGGAAACTATCTGGCCATCGCTATCGTTACCGACTGTATTACTTACAACGGTTTCCGTTCGAACAGCCAGGCAGCTCATTTTTATGAAAACAGTTATACCCTGGGACTCATCGATCCCCGTACCGGCAAAGTAGAACGGATGATGTGTACCCATTCTCCCATTTATAAACAGTACCGTTATATTCCTAATTTCAAGTCGATTCTATTCGATACCGATACAGAAAATACCTTATTTTATTCTTTCCAGATCGACTCCCTGATCTATCAAACGGACTTTAAGAACAATACCCTGCAATCTTTCGGCCTAGCCGGCCATCCGATGAATACGGATTACAGAGAAACCAATACTTTCGAAGAAGCCACTAACAATTACAAGGAAGATTATAAAAAATTCGGTTCTTACCGTTACCTGAAATACATCCCTGAAACCAAAGTCCTGTTCAGAAACTTTTACCATGGAGAACCTTCTTGCGGGGAAACCGTTCAAGCCTATAAAAATCAGACCCTGGTAGCAGAATTCAATGTACCCGACAACTTTCGGATATTCGGTTATTCAGCCCCTTATTACTATGCGTATGGCAAACCAGATCTCGACACCGAAAATATGATTATTTACAAATTCAAATTGGAAATTTAAACACGATTGACAAAACTTTTCTAATTTTGCATTCATAAATAGAAAACATCTATCGATTATGGTAAAATTTTTTAGTATTTGCCTGGTGGTATTACTCCTCTGTAGTTGCCATTCACGCCGGAAAGAAATAGCTCGAATCGTTGAAGAATGGAAAAATAAAGAAGTTATTTTTCCGGATCCCTTATTGGTAAAAGTACAAGGGCGGGATACCATCCTCCCGGATTTTCAGGAACGCAAATATAAAATCCTGAATTACATCGACACCAGTGGTTGTACGGAATGCCGGATGAAACTGGCCGAATGGCAATTATTGAAACAGGAAATCGATAGTCTGGGCTACGATGTCGACATCCTATTCGTTGCCTGGGTCCACAATTACGACGAATTGGAAATCCTGCAACGTGCCAATCGTTGTCAGCTACCCTTCCTATACGATCCGCAGGGGGATATGCAAAAAATCAACCAGTTTCCTGCCGAACCGGCTTTCCAAACTTTCCTGCTCGATTCGCTCAACCGGGTCCTGCTTATCGGTAGTCCGGTCGAAAACGATAAAATCTGGACCCTCTACCAACGTTCCCTCTCCTCCTCTCCTCTTTAAACTCCGGGATTCCGGGACGAACCTTTTGTCCCAATATCGGTTATCTATACGATTCACTTGTCAGGCCTAACCTACCCGACGAGAAAATACGCTGAATCGAAGAAAACGGGACAAAAGGTCCGTCCCGGAATCCCTAGCGGGTCACTTTGAGCATATAGCCGTTAAATTTGTCAGTGACAATGGAAGCCGAAGTCAGTGAAATTTTATGCCGTAGAATACTGATGTATTTATTCAACTGCAAATGCAATTTATAATCATCCTTATCCCATCCTGCTTTGATCAATAATTCACGGGAAACTGTTTTCTCGCGGTTACGGCAAAGCATGGTAAAGATTTTAAATTCCAATCCCACCAATTTTTCTTTTCTTTCTCCGATCCATAATTCTCCGGAAAGCAGATCGAAAAATGATTTTTCTCCCAAGCAGATTTTATCACTGCCATTTTTACTTAGACAATTATACACCTGTGCTGCCACAACGGCAGGCGCGCAATTTTTCACCAGATAGGTATAGGCGCCACTTTCGAGTCCACGCATCTGGTTGGCTTCATCCCCTAACGAACTGTAGATCACTATCGGTGTATAGTGGTCGGTAAGCCGGATAATTTGCAGCACCTCAAACCCATTATGACCAGGCATATCGACATCCAGCAAAACAACATTCGGTTGCCGCTCCCGGAACAGCTTCAGTGCCTCCGTCCCATTGGTAGCTACGATTACTTCAAATCCCCTCTCTTCGAGTTGCTCCGCAACCTCCATCACAGTCAGAGGATCATCCTCTGCATATAAAACCTTCAATTTTTCCATGATACCTGTGGTAAAATAATTAAAAACTTGCTACCGTTTCCTATTTCACTCTCTATATGTATTTTCCCTCCGTAAGCACAAACCACTTTATGTACGAAGGTCAACCCCAAACCAAATCCTGTTGTTTTCGTGACTTGCTGATTTCTGACACGATAGAATTGTTTAAAAATCTGTTTTTGATCTTTAGGTGCAATTCCCATGCCATTGTCTTCAACAACCAAAATATAATCAGTCCCCTCTTCATAGAAATTAATTTTAACGACCGGATGAGCTCCTCCATATTTAATAGCATTGTCCACTAAATTGATAACAATATAATTGAAATATATTTTATCGAGGCAAGGGTATCCGAGTCCTTCGGCAATGTGATACTCCACCCGGGCATGTTTTCGGATCATCGTAAACATTTCTGTGATCATCTCCAATTCCAGTTGCAGGTCGATCGGTTCGCGTTCCACCTCCAAAACCGAAGTTTTTAAAGAGGTCAGCATAGTATCGGTAATATCGGCCATCTTCATCAAACGTGCCTTTATCATCCCTAACTTTACTTCATCTGTAGGACATAAAACAGATTCCTTCCGTTTCAACATCCCTCCTATCGCCGAAATCATCGTAGCTAAAGGCTTTTTCAGCTCATGTTCCAAATGGGCAATTCCCATGGTCTGTACCCGTACACTTCTTAGCGTCATCTTTATCGAATTCCATTGCCAGACTAAACAAATAACAAAACCAATCAGAAAAAGTAATTCAATCCATAATACTCCTTTAAGGGCTCGGAAAACGAAGGGAAGTTTGAAGGAGGCCGTGATTTGGTGTTTGTAATCGTATCCTAAATTTAGCGGAGAAGTAGTAATACTATTAGGTTCTACATTAAGCTTATCTGACAATAATAACTTATTTCCATCTAACCCCTTAATTATTAAATAAGGACTTTCAGATATACCTTTTTCTTGTAATGCTTTATGATATAAAACAGCAATCTTCTGTATATCTAAACATTTGTTCTCAAATAAACAATCATAAACAACTTGCCGGCCTAAACTAATATATTTCTCCATTGAATTAATTTTAAGCCTTTTTTCTGTATTATTGTATTTCCAACAAAATTCATCCTCATTAGCTAAACTATACCCTAATTTCAATTTCTTAATAGCAAAAGGAGCTTGATTATCCAAAAAAATCTGAATAATATCCTACAATACATAATCAGCAGTTTTTCGAAACTCATCGACTTTCATTTCACGCACTCTATACATCCATGCCCCTTGTCCTAATAATACACATATTAACAGTACCACAGATAAACGCCCCATTATACGTATTCTACTCTTCATACACCTAATTTATAGAATATTATAGAATATATTTTTTTACAAAATTAAGAATCTTTCCTAAGTTTGCCATCCGAAAACGAACAAATACTCAAAATGAAGAAAAAAGTAAAATTTTTAATTGGTGGAATAGTCTTTTTTATTTCTTTATCTATCAATTTCATTATTTCCTCAAATTCTGAAGAAACTATTCTATATTTTGATAATATAAATGCGATTGCAGAAAAAGAATCCGGAGACGATTTTACTCCTACCTGCATAAAAGCAGGTTACTTATGTACGGGTATAGACAAGAATGGTAATATAGGAACATTTGACGGGTTAAGCATAGACATGGATTAAATAGCCTTATGAAAAAATTACACTATATCATCATCTCTGCCCTCTTGTTTGGAGGTTGTCAATCTGATCCGAGATTAGAGAGTGAAGCTTCGCCGTTGGTACGGACGAAAGTTTCAGAGCTTTATTACGCTCAATCGGATAATATCGATTTAGAGGCATTAAACATTGTATCCCCTTCTAAATTTGTAAAGAAAGGAAACTTATATGCCATCCTGACCCCGAACAGTGCTTATCGTTTTGCCATATACGACAGTGAAAGCGGCAACGTCACCCGTTTAGTACCGGCAGGAAAAAACGAAGGTGAAGGGATGTACTATATTAGCATGAATCTACAAGGCGATATCGTTTCAGCCTTTGATTTCGGTTCCGGGCGATTGGTTGAAATCGACCTAAACGAATATGCCACGCCAGGTTACCGACCTGTTTTCACCAGTCTTGCAGAAGATGGAAAGACTCCATTCGGAGCAATCCGACTCGATGAAAGAATTTTATCCACAGGTCTCTACACTGCAGGGCGTTATTGTATTAGTCAGGCCACAGGGTACAACTCCTATAGCGTAAGTTATCCAACCTGTGCCGACCCCACTCTAACCGACACGTTAAAAAGTATTTTCTATGCCAGTAATATTTTGGCTCTGAATCCTATGCATTCCAAAGTCGCCTGTGCTAATATGCAATCCGGTTGTCTGGATATCTGTGAAATTCATGATAACGAACTGAGTCGTATCAATGAAGTCCATATGACTACCCCAAGAGTTAAATTCAACAGACATCGTCCGAAAGGTCGTGGCCTGACTCATCCGGTGACTTATTCCCGAAATAACCTGTTCGGATTCTGCGATTTGGCGGTATCGGAGAATTATATTTTCGCTCTGTATTCAGGAAGAACCCTGAAAGATTATAATCTGGATGTGGACAAAGGAAAAACAATCGTAGTATTCGATTGGAATGGTTTACATGTCCGGACTTATCAATTACAGAATGCTTGTTCAGCAATCAGCTATGATGCAGCGGACAATACAATTTATGCGCTGTCACAAGAAGGCAACAAACCTCAAATCATTACGCTGAATTTATAGATTCAAGCAGGGGATATTCTACCCGACGACGAGTATTGGAGAGAGCAAGTTGAGCAGTTAACTATTTTTTCCTAAGGGCTGCGTTTCTCGTTCCTCTCCTTTTTTATTTCTTCAGGCGAAAGTTATAATTGCCAATTATTTTTATAAATGGTATAGTCCGCAGGTCCCTCACGAAGGATTTTATTGCATTAGCCAGATCACAAAACACAACTTCTATAGTCCGAGTCATTCCACCTGTACCGACTCCACTATAACCGACACGCTAAAAAGTGTTTTATACCAGTAACATTTTGGCTCTGATCTCTACGTATTCAAGAGTGGTCTGTACCAGATACCACTGTTTACCAACAAGTTAATGATCATTTTTTAGAATGGTATATTAAAGAATATAGACTGTTTTTTAGTTAAAAAGATCTTTTCTACATTTACAGTGTAGAAACAAATAAACAACAGATGAAGAAGAAGTAAACCGTAGCTTATCACTTTAGTTATATAAAGTCAGCCGGTTAAAACTAAATACAACGCAAAGGAGAGAGCATAGTAAAAGTGGAAAAAAACATTTCCCAAGCCCACTTTTCTTGTTCCTCTCCTTTTTTAGTTCCTTCTTATCAAAATGTTTTAGCAACAAACAACTCACAATAAATAGATTATCGATTATTTTAATTTTTGGTATATTAAAGAACATAGACCATTCTTTAGAAAAAATAATCTTTTCTAAGTTTGTCATGTAAAGACAAAAACAAATAATGAAGCATAGATGATAAATGATGGGGAGAATATCAGGTAGGTGATAAAACCCTAAGATTAAATAGTTGACACACAGCAACTATTTGGTGGAGAGTGAACCGAAGTTAGATAGAAATCCCAAGTCAATCTTTCTGAAGTTCCTCTTCATTTGTTTTTAGATAACAGAAAGCGATTTTTTAAATTGCAATGGAGTCGGCAAAGTATTAACTCTAGTTTTGCAATCAAGTGATTAACAAAAATTTGGGACCAGTACGGCAGCTGGTGTTTTATTTTCATCTCCAAGATTTATGGGGTATTTTGTTTATGGGAAATGCTTTTCTCAACAGTGAGTCTTCTCATTTTTCAGATATACAGGCATTTAATCTCATTCTGTTGGGAATTCTTTATCTTACGGTAAGGATATTGTCAGGACTTTCCCAATATATTCAGCTAACGGTAGTCTTAGGGTTACTTTTCTATTTCTTAGGTGAAGCAATAGCAGGTTTCGGTCAGATCCACGATTTCGTAGCTCCCCGCCATCTTATAGCTCAGATGAGCGGCAGTTTCCAAAATTCTGAAAGCTATGACGGTCTTTTGGCTTGTCTGCTCCCGTTATCTCTTTCCCTGGCTCTCCGGGCGAACGATGCTCCGAGTAAAAGGTATCTCGTTGTACCTGTGTTATCGGGATTCTGTACATTTCTGGTGCTCACTCTAATTCCAGCCAGCATGAATCCTTGTTGCTGGTTTATTGCAGGAATAGGATGTTATGTTGTAGTTCTCTACCATTTCCGGACTTTCCGTAGCTATAAGTTATTATTACGTTGGTATCCGAAGAGGGTTATTTTCTTTACCCTACTCCTTTTTGTCCTCCTATTTAAGATCGGAGACTCGATGTACACCTCGATGAAAAATCCGGAAGCAGATTGTACTTTTTTATGGGAACAAAGCGTCGGACTTATCCGTCGATCTCCGGATCAGGGATATGGCTTAGGAAGTTTCAGCCAACTGGTATCCACTCCTCATCTTTCTGAAAAAGGTTCTATTTCGCCCGATTCTCCTGAAATATGGGCTATCGACAACCATACTTCCTACTGTTTTAACGAATATTTACGGATCACGGTAGAAAACGGAATACCAGGTCTCCTCTGGTTTCTCTTATTCCTGATCACGGCTTTTTACAATGCCCTTCGCTGCGGACAAATCGGTCTTAGCGGTTGTCTGTTAGCTTTCGGTATATTTGCTTATTTTTCGAACATTTTCGATATTATTCCTTTGAGTATAATCTTGACAATTATACCGGCACTCTGCGGTAGAAGGCTACCGTTCCTGCAACCTCATTGCAGGAAACGTCCCGCTTATTGTTCGATTTTAAGCCAATAACCCAGGGGCTTTTCGGTAAGGATATATACCGAATGATCACCTTTCAGCAATTTTCGTAAACGGCTGACCATTTTGTTGAGTTGCAGACTGCAGTTAGGGGCCTGACTATTCCAACCTGCTTTCAGTAAATCTTCGCGAGCAACCAGGGTATTGCGGTTTTTACATAGGATGGAAAATATCTTATTCTCCAACATGGTGAGGTGATAGACAACATCCGACACCCTCAGGTTACAAGCCGAAAAATCATATTCGACCTGTTTACTCAAACGGATCACTTCCTCCCCACTTCGGGCAATGCATCGCTGGATTTGGGCTAACAGCAGCGTCGGACTATAATTTTTCAGTAAGTAAACGTTAGCGCCCCATTCCAAACCTTTGATCTGTTTTTCTTCATCAATCAGGCAACTATAAATAATGACAGGTGTTTGACTATCCTGAAGCCGTATAAACTGCAAGACCTCGAGTCCGTCTTTTCCAGGCATATCCACATCAAGAACGATCAGATCGGGTTTACAGGCAATAAATTTTTCCAGGGCTTCATTGCCATCGTAGGCGACAATAACTTCATAACCATTATTCTCCAGTTTTTCCTGAACTTCCATGACTGTCATAGAATCATCTTCTGCATACAAAATTGTCATTTTCCGTTTTTATTGTGGTAATACGACGATAAAGCTGCTGCCTACTCCAACTTTGCTTTCCACCTGAATATCTCCCCCATAGGTATCCACCACCTTCCGGACAAAGGTCAATCCTAAGCCAAAGCCCGTCGTTCTACGCACGCACCTAGTATTCATCCGATAAAATGCCCGGAAAATACGCTTCTGTTCTCGTTTTGGAATGCCGATCCCATTATCTCTGACAGCGATTACAAAATTATCATTTTCTTTCCAACAATCAATGGTTACACAAGGATGATCACCACTATATTTTATAGCATTATCTACAAGGTTGACCACCATATAAAAGAAATAGACCTGATCCAGACAGGCCGAAGCAGCCTCGGGAGTGATATGAAAACTCACTTTGGCATAGGGTTTGAGTATCTCGAAAAGTTCGAGTACCATGTCCATTTCTTGTCTGACATTCAAATCGGCACACTTGAATTGGGGCATGGAATTACCACAAATCATGAGTAAAGTATCTGTCATATCAGCCATTTTGATCAATCTTACCCGCATCATTTTCAATTTCAGCTGCTCCCGTGCGGTCAGGATATCTTTGTTACTTTCCATCAGATCCTCTACTGCATTCAATAAAATCGCTATCGGTTTTTTCAGCTCATGTTCTAGATGAGCAGCCCCCATCATCTTTACTTCCGAAGTTTTCCAAAAAGTGTGAATGTAATGCCATTGCCACAATAAACTCAATATAAAACCGAGTAAAAAAATAACTTCCACCAGCAAGATACCCATAAAAGCGTTGAATACAAAAGGGAGTTCGAAGGAAGCGATCAGGTGATGCTGAAATCCGCATCCCAAATTTGCCGGCACTGCCTGAATTAACTTATCGGAGCCGGAAACTTTCCCGCAAGTGAGTAAGATATGACCTGTATTCCGGTCTGAGATGGCCCAACAAACCAACGGAGGCATAGAACGTTCGGTCAAGGCATTCCGCAATAAAGAATCGAGTCGTCTCACATCGAGCTCCCGATTCTCGTACAAATCATCATATACCAAGTGGATTTTATCCTCAGAAAACACATAGAAATGATTTACCGGAAAACATTTTTCATCTTTATTTTCTCTTAATCTCCCATTACGGAAAGAAGAATCTCTACCATAAGCCAAATACTTAAGCCCCTCGTCTGCAATATATTCCTCCGCCACTTCCGAAAGAAGATAACCTGCCCGCATTTTGAATTCTTTAACTTTCAATTCACGCACATGATAGATCCAGACTCCTTGTCCTAAGAGAAACAAGAATAACATAAGGAGCGTTAATACATTGATAATCTTTATATTATTATTCACCACATAAAAGTTTTGTAAAAAGAATATTATAGAATACTTGTTTTAGCACAAAAATATAAATCTTTTATAATTTTGCTTTTGAAAAAACAAAAAACAATATTCAAAAAAGAGAAAAAACTGACATTTATAAATAATGATATAATTATATCAGTTTTCTTATTTCAGTAAAGAAATTAATTAATTTAAAAATAATATATAAAAAATAAATACAAACAAGTAATATTTACGTGCCTACAGTTCATAAACCGACTTAACCTATTAGAAAAAGAAAAACAACATCAGAATATTTTGTAGAATTACCCATATTTCAAAATATAATGAGGTATTGAAATAGCCAGACCGGCAAGAACAAACGCTATATTTGAGTTACCTAGGATTGCCGACCTCACTATAAAGACGTTGCAAAGCGTTCTTGTTTATTCCGTAACGAAAAAAGCAAGCATTATCGCTCTTGCCCGGTCTGAGCTAATTTGAAAGTTTTATATAATGAATCAAGCAATAGAAAGCATAACTAGATGATCACTGCCGACTCATCTACATGGGAGGAAAAGAAACCAAGGAAAGTATTCCCAAGTTAATCCTTACAGGTTCTACCTCCCTTTCTTTTTGTCACTATTTCAACATATTCTTCACTTCTCCCTTCTGACATACACAGGCATACCGACCAGTTCTTTTTCATATTTTTCCTTTAAACTCTCTTCAAATTTAAACATTTTTTGCAAGCGGTCCCCTCAGGCTGTAACTCACGGGGAAGGGAGAAAGCGGGCTATTGTTAAAAAAATAGTGGAAAGTGATATATTCTTAAAATTATCGTTAACTTCAACCGTTCAATAAAACGGTGTTTCCGATCAGATTATAATGAAAAAAATTATCAAAAATATACTTCAATATATTGCAGTCATCGTTATTTCGTTAGTGATAGCAATCTTGTTACGACTGTTTGTCGTCGATTTTTATTCCATCCCCAGCGACTCCATGCAACCGACGATAGAACCGGGAGATTTTATTATGGTAAATAAATTGAGTTTCGGTGCGCGGATGTATAAAAATTTCGATTTTCTGAAAGACCGAACAGAACCGGAAACTTACCGGATCAAAGGCTTCTCGAAAATTCATAATGGGGATGTGCTGGTTTTTAATTTTCCCTATTCAGGAGGATGGGACAGGATCAGTATGCACCTTTCCCGTTTCTATGTCAAACGCAGCATCGGTATACCGGGCGATAGTCTGCAAATCAAAGGGGGATTTTATGAAATCAACGGTAGGCGGGGAATAGGCAATCTGAACGATCAGGAGATGCTTTCCAATTATCGGGGTGAATATCCGCAGGGAATATACAACACTTATCCATTCGACTACCGGCTAGGCTGGAACTTTATAAATTTCGGTCCCCTTTATCTGCCCCGTAAAGGGGATACCTTACCGATCGATACTTCAGCTGTCCGGATCTATTATAAAATGATTAAATACGAAAGTGGGCTGAACTTGCAAGAGCGAGAAGGTCAGGTGTGGTGTGGCGATTCACTGGTCGAGCGTTATACTTTCCGTACCAACTGGTATTTTATGGGCGGTGACAATATGTGGAATTCTCAGGATTCGCGCTATCTGGGGCCTATCCCCGAAGAATTTATCATCGGTAAAGCGACCTTGATTCTGACAGCCAAAGATCCCGAAACGAAAGCCTATCGCTGGAGGCGTTTTTTTACCCGGATCAGGAAAGAGGTAAAGAACAGATAGGAGCTGACCACAAAAGCTAAAACTTTTGGACCAGCTCCTTCTCTATAAAGACCGATTACGATCTTAGCTGAGCATCCATATGAGCAGCTGCCCGGCGTCCGTCTCCCATAGCGAGGATCACCGTAGCTCCTCCCCGGACAATATCCCCACCGGCATAAAACTCCGGCAGATTCGACTGCATGGTAGCATCATTCACGACAATCGTACCTTTCTTAGAAACTTCCAGTCCGGCCACCGAACGGGGAACGATCGGATTAGGCGAAACTCCGACAGCTACCACTACCACATCGGCATCGATCAGGTATTCGCTCCCTTCAACCGGCACAGGACGACGACGTCCGCTGGCATCGGGTTCACCAAGTTCCATTTTCTGAACCCTGACTTGTTTTACTCTTCCCTTTTCATCAGCGATATATTCTACCGGATTGGTCAAAGTGATAAATTCGCATCCTTCTTCCTTAGCATGTTTCACCTCTTCGAGACGTGCAGGCATTTCTTCTTCACTGCGCCGGTAAACAATCATCGCTCTCTCGGCTCCCAAACGTTTAGCGGTACGAACAGAGTCCATCGCTGTATTTCCACCACCGACTACGACTACATTTTTTCCCCGGTAGACCGGCGTATCCGAAAACTCGTTATCAGCCCCCATCAAATTCACCCGGGTCAGGTATTCGTTAGAGGAAAGCACCCCATTCGCATTCTCTCCCGGAATATTCATAAAATTAGGTAAGCCTGCACCGGAAGCGACATAAAATCCTTTGAAACCCTCCTTTTTCAGGTCTTCGATACTTTCGGTCATCCCAACGATAAAGTTAGTTACAAACTTCACACCCATTTTTTTCAGGTTACCGATTTCCACATCTACGATATGATTCGGCAGACGGAATTCAGGAATACCGTATTTCAATACCCCTCCAATCTCGTGGAGCGCTTCGAAAACCGTAACCTCATAGCCTCTCTTCACCATATCTCCGGCAAATGAAAGTCCCGAGGGTCCTGAACCGATCACTGCTATTTTTATTCCGTTGGGAGCAGCCACTTCGGGTATCGCCATCTGACCGGATTCGCGTTCGAAATCAGCTGCAAAACGTTCCAGATAACCGATAGCTACCGGTGCTTTTTTCATTTTTTGCAGATAGAAACATTTCGATTCACATTGTTTTTCCTGTGGACATACCCGTCCGCACACTGCCGGCAGAGCACTGGTCTTTTTCAATACGGCAGCAGCTTCAAGAATCTCTCCACGCTCGATATTTTTAATAAATCCTGGAATATCGATCCCAACAGGACAGCCTTCCATACAGGTCGGATTAGCACAATCCTGACAACGCCGGGCTTCCTGCATAGCCATTTCTTTCGTCAGCCCGGTATTCACTTCCAGGCGCTGGCTAGAGATCCGTTCCTGAGGAGTACGTTCGGGCATTTTCACCCTTTCGATCATCGTACGCTCTTTCGCTTTCACAGTTTCGCGCAGTGCTTTCCGCCAATCGGCATTCCGATCGCTCAGGGCACATTCGCCATGATGTACGAATTCCTCCATTTTTTCGGTTTCCGCCCCTTTAAAACCTCCCAAGCGAGACAACATCTCATTGAAATCAATCTGATGGGCATCGAATTCAGGGCCGTCGACACAAGTAAATCTGGTCTTTCCACCGACAGTAACCCGGCAGGCACCACACATACCGGTACCGTCCACCATGATAGCATTCAAGCTGGCAATGGTCGGGATTTCATATTTTTTAGTGAGTAAAGCACAAAACTTCATCATGATAGCCGGTCCGATAGTTACACACAGATCCACTTTTTCACGGCCGATCACTTCTTCCATCCCCACGGTTACAACTCCTTGTTTACCATAACTTCCGTCATCGGTCATGATGATCACTTCATCGGAAGCTTTGCGCACTTCATCTTCCAGAATAATCAGTTCTTTAGTACGAGCAGCCAAAATACTCACTACCCGGTTACCGGCAGCCTTAAAGGCCCGTATAATCGGCAACAGAGGAGCCACACCGACACCACCTCCACAAGCCAACACGGTTCCCACTTTCTCTATATGAGTCGCTTTGCCCAATGGTCCTACCAAATCCGTTATATATTCTCCTTCTTCGAGATTACATAATTTGGTAGAAGAAACTCCCATTTTCTGGATCACAAGCGTAATCGTACCTTTCACCGGATCAGCGTCCGAAATCGTTAACGGCATCCGTTCGCCTTTTTCACCTACCCGTACAATCACAAAATTACCCGGTTTCCTGGATTTAGCTATTAAAGGAGCCTCGACGACCATTTGCACCACCTTCTCAGAGAAGTACGTTTTTTTCAGAATCTTATTCATTTTTTATACGTTTATAGTTCTTTGTTATATGGGCCGTATGGAATATTTTTCAATTCCACCTTTTGGTGATACAAAATTAGTGGCTATTTTCTCACAAACAACCCTTTAACAGAAAATTAAACAAAAAGTTCTATATTTGTATTTCTATTAAGAGATGGGAGAGAAGTGAAGATGAAAGATTAGGGATGTATCATCTCAGGAATTTAAGATATTAGTTTATGAAAGCAGATAAAAAGAACCGAATCCATGTAGTTTATTCCACTGATCCGAACTATAATTACGAATACAATAACGAGACAGAAGACGAGACATTACCCCCGGAAAAACAAAATCTGAGAGTAATACTCGACTCCAAACAACGTAAAGGGAAAACGGTCACCTTAGTACAGGGCTTTGTAGGCAGGGAAGACGATCTGAAAGAACTGGCCAAACTGCTAAAAAACAAATGCGGAGTCGGCGGATCGGTAAAAGACGGAGAGATCATCATTCAGGGAGAAGTGAAAGAAAAAGTCCTGAATATCCTCCGGGAAAATAAATACCGGGCCAAATAAAGGTTGCTCCATTACGTTCCAGCGATTTTATCAATTCAATTTTCCTCTGAAAGACGATATTATCTTCTTTCAGAGGAGTTTGTCAAGTCACTTCAGCCTTCTCCTTTCTGTTTCAGCCCTTAGCCTATAGCCTCCCGGCCTTTTACCTCTTATTCATCCCTCAGTGCCTCCACCGGATTCACCCGGATGATCGCGCGTATTTTCCAGGCAATGGTCAAAGCCACCACCGTTACCATCACAAAGACTATAAAAATCCAAAAGGCCGGACCGTGACCGAAATGCAGGGTAAACCCCTGAAGCCACAAATGCATGATCCAGTTCAGAAAAGGGAAAGTAAGCACCATCGCCGCTACTAATAACCTCAGGTATAACCGGGCAAAGAGACGTACTATCACATAAGCCGATGCTCCGTTGATTTTACGGATAGCGATTTCCTTTCGTCGCCTTTCGGTATCGATACTGATCGCCGAATAAATCCCCAGAACAGTAATCGACAGACACACCAGCGTGAAAAACAGCAACATCGATTTCATCTGTTCCTGGGAGTGATTTTCTTTCTGCACCAATTCTTCCAGTGTAAAAATCCGGTTGTCCAGACTTTCCGGCACTTCTTCGGCCAGCATACGTTGCACCGTCTCCATGACCTTCGCTTTGGAGCCGGGAAGTACTTTAAGATAACACCACCTGGGATGTTCACTCAACATCCATAAACGTGCCCACGTATGACTTTCTGCATAAATCTGAGGAATAGCTTCCACCACCCCACAGATATTTATTTTTTTCCCATCGATATCTTCAAATCCATCGGTGATGACCTTTCCTCCGTATATGCCGTCGATAATCCGGTCAGCCACCCTTTGCCCCGGATACTTAAACATTTCGCCGGCAAGTACGGGAATATGAAAGAAAGAAGCAAAATTCGGTCCGGTCCGCACCTCACAGAATTCCCGGTACTTCCCTTCCCCCAGCCGAACCGTCGTCGTCGAAAAGTATCCGCCGAACAAATCCTTATCCATCGGCAAGACATCGGTGACACCGGCAATCTCTCCGAAACGGGCGATATAAGCCGTTTCCAATCCCTGCAACTGCGGATAGGTGAGATTAACTTCGAGGATATGCTCCCTCTCCTGTTTATCGAGAAAAGGAAAAATATTCTTCATATTCATTTCCGATTGTAAATAAACAGCCAGTCCGCCGGTAAAAAACAGGAAACAAATCACCAATTGCATACCCAACATCCAATTCCGTAATCTGTTTTTTCTTATTTTCAGGGAGGTTCCTATACCGGTCTGTATGCTCTGACGATTCAGCCGATGGGAAATCCCCCAGCAAACTCCCAGAAACAGGACGACACAGCCCCCCAGATATTGTAACAAATGGCGGTACAGCATAGCCGGCTCAAAAACGATCACCTGCCTCGTCAGACTAAAATCCAACCTATCGTATAGTAATTCGAGCAAACAAGCCACGATAATCCCGACAGCCATAAGCATGATCATCGTTTCGGCAAACAACAACCCCAATACCTGTCGACAGCTACTCCCGATAGCCCGGCGGATATTGTATTCCTTTTGTCGATTCAGAAAATTACCGCTGATGAAAATAAAAAAATTCAGTACCGCCACCAACAGGATCAATAATCCGATGCATAAATACCCATAGCCGAGATCATGATAATATTCCGTACTGTTCTTTCCGGGTGACAATAACTGCGGTCTTCCTTCCATTCCCGAGACAAAAATCTTATTTTTTTCGGGATCGATCCTTTGATTCACCGTTTCTTTTTTCACTCCGGGATATAGCAAAGCAAACGTCGTACATCCGGTTCCCTCTCCCGGTACATACCCGGCAAATCGGCCCTGCTGATCGTTAATCAACAGGGCATCAATCCGATTCAGGAGACTATAACTGGCATTCACCGGCAAATCCTCCATCACTCCCGACACCACATAATCGATAGCGGCCAATTCTTCCGGAGTATAATTTCTTTCGGACCTTCTTGTCAATTTATTCGGATGGAATACCTTACCGACCGGATTTTGTTTTCCAAAAATCCGACGTGCAGCAGACCGGCTCAATACTACAGCATTCTTTTGCCGGAACAACTGCCTCCAATTTCCTTCGGTCAGTTGCACCGAGAAAACCTTCTGAAAGTTGCTGTCGACCTCGATCGTATAAAGCATACAGACCAAAGGTTTTTTCTCTCCGCGTTCGAAGGTTACATTCATTTGTCCCCCATAGGATACTGCCGTACAACACTCGATCTGTCCCGGAAAAGCCGTTTCCATATCCCCGGCCAAAGTCGGCGGTGTCCCGGCAAAATAATCCTGCAACTCCCCGCCTTCTCCTACCTTGATCTGTATCTCCGCCATCCGGTCATAGTTAGGGAAGACCTTATCTATCGAAAAGAACAAACGGGCACAAAAATTACACAATACAAAACAGAGTAATCCCATCGCCAGACCGACTACCGCAATTCCGGCCGATACTTTATATTTACAGATATTGCGCCAGGCAACAATCAAAATGTGTCGAATCATAATTTCATACCAATCACAAAAAATAATATCTTCAATCGTTTTTCAATACCTCGGTCGGATTCACCCGGATGATTTTCAGCAATTGAGACCCGATTGTCAACAGCATAATGATCATCATCAGAATAAAAATCGCAGCAAACACATCCGGTCTCAACGTGATCCGGTGGCTATATTCTTCCAGCCACCGGTGCATCGTCCCGTATATCAGCGGAAAAGCGATACAGGCGGCAAAGATCAAGAGTTTCAGATAATGCAGATAAAAGATTCCGGCAATATCCGTCAAAGTAGCTCCGTTGATTTTACGGATAGCCATCTCCCGGCTTCGTTTTTCCACGGCCAGCATCATTGCCGAATACACACCCAAAGCACTGATCAGTATACAAAAAACAGCCAGCCAAAAGATCATACTGCCGAGTTCGATCACCTTACTTAAATAACCTTCCATATCTACCCAAAGATTTTCAATATATAGAGGGGTAAACGAACTCAACTGAGCTTGCACTTTATCTTTCAATGGCTGTATCCCTTGCTGAACATATCCCGGCCTGAATTTCACATAAAGCGTTTCGTTGATATAACCTTCCGGGAAAGGCAGATAAATTCCCGGTATGATCCGGGGTTCGTTTCCTACGGGTAAAAGATTCTCCATGATACCGATAATCCGGTAAGTAATCACTCCCATCATCCCATCGATAGTCACAGACTTTCCGATCGGATTTTCACCCAGCCAATCGGCAAATGCCCGGTTAACGACCATCACATAAGGTTCACCGGTCTTGAAAAAACGCCCTTCCTCCATTTTCGCATGGATAAAATCGGTATAGTTCGGGTCGACACAATTATAGTTCAACGTCACTTCTTTCTCTTCCTCCACACCTTCTATCCGATAACTTTTCGGGTATATCATCCAGGGAGCGAGTAATCCGGTACCACTCCGGCACCATTCTTCGGCATAGGGATTCGCCGCCAGCATATCGCGCATTTGTTTCCGGATCGGCTCGAGACTCTCACCATTCAGATTAAAGGCATAAATGCGCTCCATCTCCGCCCGGGTCATCCCCCCGGCCATCTGGCTTTCCAAGGCTTTTTGCTGATTCTGCATAAACCAGGAGAGACCGATCAGGAACATACAAATGACCAGCTGGATTCCCAATAGCACTGTCTGCATACGGGCACGGTAAGCAATCCCTCCTCCTTGTAAATTACGTAACATAGTCGCTTGCCGTACCTGCCGGATAATTCCGTATCCGACAACCAACATCAACAGCCACACTCCGATCAGGTATTCGGCTAAATCACCTCCCATTTTAATCACCCAACTCCCACCCTCGGAAAAATTCATATAATAGGTCCATTCCCCGGCAAAATACATCGAAATCAGTTCCAGCATGGCCGCCGCTATCACTCCGGTGATGAGCAAAGTCAGGGTTATTTCGACCATAAACAGCTGAAGCAGCCTCCCTGATGTCGCTCCGTGGAGTTCCCGGATACCCAGTTCTTTCCTGCGGTTGAACATCCTGCCGGCCGAAAACAACAGGTAATTGAACAGCGCTGTCAGCAAGACCAGCAACCCGATTCCGGAAAATACCAATCCCGCCTTACTCAATAGAGGCTTCCCGGTCAGTTTCTTATAGTCTTTGTAAGGATAAACTTTCACAGTCAAAGGTGTATTTCCCCTCCACTCCGGATGTTTCTCCATATAAACGCCGATTTTACGGTTCAGCAATTCATAGGAAGTCCCCTCCCGCAAGCGATAGTATACGAAAACATAATCCCTGTATCGGGCCTGACGCAATACATCGGAATTCAGGACCACCCCGTCCCCATACTGAAAATCCGTACGATGCGGAAAATTTTCCATCATCGCCGCCACAGTCCAGGAACGCTCAGTGTTCTCAAAATCATTTACTTCTGTAAAACTCTTTCCGACCGCTTCCGAAGTACCGAAAATTTTATCGGCCCCTTCGGATGTCAGTATCAAAACATCGGGTTGCTTTTTCAATTTCTCCCCATTCCCCGCCGTCAGCCGAAAATCATAAAAATCGAAAAAAGAACTATCCGTCAGCACAAAGAAAGCCTTCGCAGCTGTCTGTTTCCCATTTTCCTGCCCGACGACACATAATTTATCGCTGACCCCGGACATACCGACATAATATACCGATTTTTCAATCTCAGGAAACTCCTGTTTCAACTGTTCAGCCAGATCCAGGCTGACCAACCCGTCGACCTCCCCATTTTCCCGGATAGTGACCAATTTATAAGTCTCCCCGTAATGGGGTAACTGTTTATTCCAGGCCAACTCTTTCCTCAACATATAATTACATACCGTAAAGCAGGATAATCCTCCGGCTAACCCGAGTACACAAATCACCGATTGTAACTTGTACTTCAATAAATTCCGGTATGCCATTTTCAGTCCATGACAACTCATCTCTTTATTCAATTTTCTGTAATTTCTACTTTCCTTCTTTCAGGGCCCTTGCAGGATCGCTACCGACAGCCCTGTCCATTTGCAGAGCCACCGCCAGACGATCTACAAATCCTGTCTCAACATGCCTGCCTGCTCTTTTATCATTTGAGAATCAATTCTTCGGCATCTCCAAAAGTATCGTAACCTGAGGTGATCACCCGATCCCCTGCTTTCAATCCTTCGATAATCTCATATTGACGCGGATTCTGCCGGCCTACCGTAATGGGTACTTTCACCGCTCTGTTACCGGATTCGTCCAATTTGTAGATCCATTGTCCTCCCGTATACTGGAAGAAATTGCCTTTCGGAATAACGACGGCATCTTCGGGCTGTCCCAGTTCGACCTGTACCCGGTAGCTTTTCCCGATGCGTACATTATCGGGCATCTTTTCACAAAATACCAAATCGACATCAAAGGTACGATCCTTCACCTCAGGAACCACCCGGGTAATTTTCAGCGGATATTTTTCATCCTGATAATTGACGGTGGCGGGTAGTCCGGTAGTAATCCGGTCGATGTAATATTCGCTTAGAGAAGTGTGGATTTTAAACTGGTCGAGCACTTTGATCTCGGCAATGCTTTCATTCGGGCCTACCTGTTGTCCCGGGGTCACTTTGACAAAGCTCAGTTGTCCCTTCACGGGAGCTCTGACCACCAATTTATCCAGACGTTCACAGGCCCGGGCAAATTTTTTCTTTTCGCGTTCGAGATCGCCTTGCATCAATTCTTTCCGGATCACCGTCACGGTAGAATCGTGCTGTAATCCCTCGAGTTGTAAAGCCGTACTTTTCTTTTTATATTCGTACTCATCCCGGGCAACTTCGAGCTGCGCCTTGCTTTTCACTCCCATCTTATATTCTTCCTGATCCAAAACATAGCTTTTTTCGAGGCGCTCCAATTCATAAGCGGCCTGTAATACCTGTTGTTTCAAATTCAGGCTTTTTTGTTCCATCTCGATCGCTTTCTCGCGGAATGCAGTAATTTGTTTATCCAAATCATCCCTTTGGTCGTCGATAGAACGGATCAGTTCCGGATTGGTCAGTATCAGGATAGTATCTCCTTTTTCCAGCATCACCCCTTCTTCGCCGATGATCTTATCGACACTTCCCCCTTCACGGGTATTTACTTTCAACGTCAGGATCGGTTGTACAATCCCTTCGGCATCCACATACTCCAGGAATTTATCTTGTCTCACCGTTTCGACCGACAGTTTATCGGCCTCTGTACGAAGCTTGCGTCCTCCCATCGAATTTACGACCACGTAAATCAAAAAGGCGAGAAAAACGACACCGGCAATCAGATAGTTCCGATAGCGGATGATAAAAGGTTTTTTTTCAAGAATCCGGTCCATACTATTTAATTTTCAAGTTTTTTATAATCTACACTGATCTCCGAATGGCGGGCAAAGTCATAGAGCGTCATACTCCGGAGCATATAATACAAATTCCAGTAATTACTCAAAGCATAAAGGAAATTACGGCTGGCAGTGTCTTTCTCGGTGACCGATGCATTCAAGTCGAGAATAGTGGATTTTCCCAGTAAGTACAGTTTACGGGCCACCTCATGACGGCGGCGGGCTGTCTGGTCGGTTTTCATAGCAATCTGTACCCGTTCGGCCTGCAAGTTGAATTGTAATACCAATTTACGGACATTCATTTCCAGGTTGTTCCGTTGTTGTTCCACCTGTATTTTCACCAATTCTTCCCTGGATTTCGCCACTTTCACCCGTCCGCGTCCACGGCCCCAGTCGAGGATCGGTAAGGAAATCCCGACACGAACCTGTTGCTGATCGTTGGGATTTGTATAGGCCTGGTTAAAAGTGGTCCCCGTCTGTGACAATCCGCACTGCACATACAGATCGGCCTTCAATCCGGCATTCGCCCTGGCCTGTGCCACACCACTCTTACTTTCTAATAATTGCCGTTCGAGATCATCTATATCGGGACTATTACGGTTGAATAATTCGTAGGCTTGCTCCGGATTCACCCGGATCCGGGGAACTTCGACATTTACCCGGACTTTCAGAATAACATTTTTATCCAGACCCAAATACACACACAAAGCCTGACGGCAGTTGTCCATTTCAATGGAAGCATCCATCACGTTGGTCGATTCGTTCAACCGATTGATCTCCAACTGTAAAAGTTCGTTTTCTGTGATCCGTCCGATCTCATACCTGCCTTTACCGAATTTATACAGAGTATCCGCATTATTGTAATTGAACCGGGCCATATCGTAATTACTCTGAGCCTGTGCCAAAGCGAAAAATTTATTCACCGTTTCAGCAGATACCAGCTCGAGCGATTCCACATAGGCCTTTTTCGCCTCCCGATAACGTACCGGTTCGATCCGGCGGTCCCATCTCAGGCTATTGTATCCGAACAAGGATTGGCTATAACCGATAATAATCGGGGAAGAACGGAAGGATACCGAATTGGAATCGAATAATTTCATCCGTTGTAACGAACTCTGTACAAAAAAACTACCTCCGGTCAGGGAGACATTTTGGGAAATCGACAATTCACCGTCTACCGTCAACATATTCTGACTGACGTATTTCTCCGAACCATCCCCCAAGGTGACTTTACTAATCGTTCGTGTCAGATCGGGATTAGACGAAAACGTCAATGAAGGCAGATAATTCGCCCGAAAAGAACGATAACTCCAATAAGCCGAACGGAAAGTGTGACGGGCAGATACTGCCGAGGGTGAATTTGTACGGGCCATGTCGACAGCCTCCTGCAAAGTCAATTCGATCACCTGACCGCTATCCCGGGCTACTTTAACCGCAAGATCGCCCCTATTCTGGGCCGAAAGCCCGGTAGCTACCAGTAATGACCATCCTGTGATATAGCATAATTTCAGGTTCATAGGTTTCTTTTTACAAATCAGGGAGACAAACAACGTGCCATAAACAAAATAATATAATAATCAACAACTTACAAAACAAAAGCGATAAAATAGATGTGCATATCCGCACAAAAAATGTTCGAATCCGCACATACAAGCTGTAAATATTATTCCTACATTTGTTTGAAATGAATAACAACACCTGTTCAATCCTAAAACCATGGATGGAAAAATTCTGATTGTAGACGATAATGAAGATGTGCTTTTTGCTTTGAATCTATTATTAGAGCCTTATGTGGAAAAAATAAAGGTCACCACTTCTCCTGCGCGTATAGAATATTTTATGGACAATTTCAACCCGGACATTATCTTACTGGACATGAATTTCAGCCGGGATGCCAGCAGTGGACAAGAAGGCTTTCTATGGCTGGAAAAAATTTTACAAAAAGACCCGCAAGCCGTCGTGTTGTTTATCACCGCATACGCCGACACCGAGAAAGCCGTGAAAGCTATTCGTGCCGGCGCGATCGATTTTATTCCTAAACCCTGGGAAACCGAAAAACTGCTGGCCACCATTTCCTCGGCTATCCGTCTCCGCCAAACCCGGACCGAAGTAGTGGCTTTGAAAGAGCAGCTGACAGCCCTTTCCGCTCCGGACGAAGGAGTAGAAATCATCGGTGAATCGCCGGCCATACTGGAAGTAATTCACACCATCAAAAAGATCTCGGGTACCGACGCCAACATTCTTCTATTGGGTGAAAACGGTACGGGGAAAGACCTGATAGCCAGAGCCATTTACCAAAACTCTCCCCGCAACGGAGCTCCTTTTGTCCCGATCGACCTGGGGGCAATCCCGGAAACCTTATTCGAAAGCGAGCTTTTCGGTTACGAAAAAGGAGCTTTCACCGATGCCCGGAAAGACAAAGCAGGACGTATGGAAACCGCCTCGGGGGGAACCCTGTTTCTGGACGAAATCGGAAATCTCTCGCTTCCCATGCAAGCCCGGCTATTGACAGCGATCGAGAAACGTCAAATCACCCGTTTAGGTTCTACTCAGCCTAAAAACATCGATATCCGTTTGATCTGTGCCACCAATGCCGATATCCACAATATGGTCACTACAGGAAAATTCCGCCAGGACCTTCTTTACCGCATCAATACCATCGAAATCCCGATTCCTCCCCTCCGGGAACGGGGAAAGGATATTTTACTCCTGGCCCGGCATTTTCTCAACCGCTATTGCTATAAATACAAAAAAGAAATCACAGGCTTTACACGAGACACCCAACAAAAATTGCTCCAATACAATTGGCCGGGCAATGTAAGGGAATTACAGCATGCTGTCGAACGGGCCGTTATCCTGGCCCCGGGCAAGCTGTTAGAACCGGACAATTTTATGTTACGTCCCCCATATAGTAGTACTACCGGTGACCTGGAAACCTTAAACCTGATGGAATTGGAACAAAAAGCGATAGAGAAAGCGATGAAAAAATGTGAAGGTAATATCAGCCGGGCTGCCGAAATGCTGGGCATCACCCGTTTTGCCCTTTACCGTAAACTGGAAAAATACGAAATCTGATGAAATCTTTCCAAAACTCCCGTCTGATCTTACTCTTACAAAGCGGATCGTTGGTCTTCCTTTCTGTTTTGTTGGGAATCCTATTGATGAAATCGCTTTGGTTTTGTTCGCTCTTTACTTTTTTCGTCATTCTCCTGTTTATCCTCCATATCGACAAGCAGCAACAAAAGTTGACCGAAATGGTCATGCGGCTCATTACGGCTATCCGTTTTTCAGATTTTTCGTTATCTTTCCGTCCGGGGAGTAAAAAACAGGCAGACCCTCGGTTAACGCAGGCGATGGCACAAGCTTTAAAGCAATTCCGGGAAAAAATGTACACCCTCGAAGAACAACACCTATATTATAATACCTTGTTGAGTACCATCGATTCGGGCATATTGGTCCTCAACCGGAACGGCACCATCGAATGGTATAATAAAACCGTGCTTCGGGAATTCGGCCTGACCAGCCTTCGCCAACTTTCAGAACTGGCAGCGATTACCCCTGACTTACCCGACCTATTGCTGCGGCTTATCCCCGGAGAAACTCATATTCTGCGTCTGGAACAATCCGGGCGTGTCCGTGAAATCGCTCTGAATCCGGTCATTTTCAGAATACAGGGCAAAGAATTATTATTGATCAGCCTGAAAAACATTCATTCGGTACTGGAAAACAATGAAATCGAAGCCTGGCAAAAACTGATCCGGGTGCTGACCCATGAAATCATGAACTCCCTGGCCCCCATCATTTCTCTATCCGAAACCCTGACGGAACGGGTTGCCCGGACAACGACCGAAGATGCGACCTCACCGGTCATGCTCCAGGCTTTAGAAGCGATCCACCGGCGTAGTAAAGGATTACTCGAATTTGTACAAAATTACCGGAAACTTACCCGTATCCCGGCTCCCGAATTAGTCCCGCTCTCGCTGGAAGAATTATTCACCGGTCTTCGGAAACTCCATGCGACCTCTGTTATTCCCTGTGAATTTATTTGTCACGATCCCCGCCTGCAAATCCAAGCCGACCGAACCCAGATCGAACAGGTACTCCTCAATCTCATCCGAAATGCCGAAGAAGCCTGCCGGGATATACCGGCTCCCCTGATCCGCATCACCACCCAGTCCGACACCACTCAGATCACCATCCACGTCGAGGACAACGGACCGGGCATCGTCCCTGAAGCTTTGGATAAAATCTTCGTTCCTTTTTTCACAACCAAATCCGGAGGCTCGGGTATCGGTCTCAGCCTGTGTAAACAAATCATGACCCTCCATAAAGGCAATATCACCGTCAAATCACAAACCGGTGCAGGAAGTGTTTTCACCCTTTCTTTCCGAAGATAAACCAATCACGGGAGGGGGATCGGAATATCAATAGCTCAGCAGACTTTGCAAGAATTTTCCGACCGCTTTTTGTAATTGTGAAGCAGTACAGGTATAATGGTTGATGAGAACGGTAAAGGCCATTCGTTCATTCCCCGTAGTAGTCAGGTAACCTGCCAGACAACGTACCCCGGACATCGACCCGGTTTTAGCCTGCATCCGTCCTTTCAATGCTGTCGCTCCGATACAATAACCACTTAAACCACCGTCTTTTCCTGCCACCGGCAATGAACGGCCCAATGTCTCCCCTACCACTTTGTCTGCATAAACCAACAGGTCGGTAAAAACAGAAGCCGGCACAGCATCCATCGGCGACAACCCACAGGCATCTTTTAAGATCATTCCTTCCGCCGGTATCCCAGCCTCTTTGAGTAACATTCCGACCTTTTCCGGCCAATCCGCCGGAGCTACCAGGCACCCTAAGGCTTCGGCAAACAAATTGACACTGGCTTTGTTGGTATGGAATACGATTTCCCCCAATTCAGGAGAAGTCAGGGTCAACCATTCCGTACGGGGTTGTTCTTCGATTTTTTTCTTCGCAACGGTAATTCCTCTGGCTTTCAGTATATCGGTCAATTCGGCTACAAATACTTCAGCCGGACGATGTATCGCACCTTTCACTTTAAAGAGCGTCCGGTTTTGTGGAAGAGTCCCCCGAATACATAAAACTTCACTATAGGGTCCTCCGAACACCCAGGCATCATCCCGGTTTCCGACAGCAGCCGTTACCTCATTCACTATTTTCACTCCCGGCAAAGCAGGGACAATCTCTTTTAACTTAGCCGGAGTGCCTGCGACTCCTGTCTGAAAATGATAAAAACAGGTATTATCCCGGTAATTGAAGGGCAGATACAAAGCTGCATAGTAATTCGAAACATCTTCCCAAGTCCACGATCCCGGAATATTCACTCCCGGTAATGCTCCCTCGACCCGGATACTTCCGTCTATTCGTTGTATTCCTGCTTTTTCCAACGCAGTGACGATCGGACTCAAAAGAGAATGATTGGGGAAATAACGGGACTCGAGCGTCGGATCACCCGCTGCCACAAGAATCAAATCTCCGGTTAAAGTACCATCTTGTATCTTTCCGGTATACCCGACCCGGGTTTTAAAACGAAAATCTTTCCCTCTTTCCTGTAAAGCAAATACAGTAGGCAGTAATTTCGTCACGGAGGCCGGAGTCAAGGCCATTCCTGCCTGATGAGCCAATACCGTCGTTCCATCTCCGACTTTTTTCACCGATATACCGATAGCAGCGTGATTCAATCCCGGCGTTTCCAGTAATTGCTTTAAAGCCACTTCCGGCTGTCCTTGCACGCCCCACCCCCAAAGACAAAAACAAAATACAAATCCCCAATATCTCATCATTAATCTTCTATCGTCTTCAAAATCTTCTCTACCTCTTCCTCGGTCTCGTGCAGTTTGGATTTACAAAAAGCAATCAATTCCGATACCCGCTTTACCTTGCCGCTCAATTCATCGACATCCAGTTGATTATTTTCCAGTTTAGTCACGATATCCTCGATTTCGGCCATAGCCTCTTTATAGGTTAATTTATTTTCTTCCATAGGGTTATAAAAGTTTTTGAGTTGCTGAGTTACTGAGTTGCTGAGTTGCTGAGTTACTGAGTTGCTGAGTTGTTAAGGATTTGACATTGGATTTTACCATGAGCTAATTCGGTTTCCACGATCTCTCCGGCTTGTAAAACCGCAGCTTTTCTGACTGCTTTTCCATTCAAACGGGTGATCGAATAACCTCTTTCCAGCACATTTTTAGGATCTACGTATTTGATCGTCGTTGCAGCCAATTCCAGACGACGGTGTTGATCTGCAAATATCCGACCGGTTTGTTGTTGTAAGGCCTTTCCGAAATTTTCCAGGCGATTTCGCTGACGATCGGCCAAGACATCTATCCGCCCGGTTATTTTCATTTTCAAACGATCGAAATATACCTGCCGGTTCCGGATATAATTTTCAGAAGCATGGTCCAAACGTTGGGACAGCAATTTCAGGTTTGTCCGATTCCCTGTCAACACCACTTGCACCGAACGTTTAAAATCGGATATCCTTACCACCTGTCTGTTTTGTTCGTTGTGGAGCAATTCCTGCACTCCTACGATAAAATCATTTTTCCAGGTCTCCAACTGCCCATCCTGCTCCCGGAAAGTCCCGATCAAAAAAGCGGCAGCAGCCGTAGGAGTCTTCACCCGCATATGTGCAACACGGTCGACGATTGTTTCGTCTCTCTCGTGACCGATTCCGGCAATCACAGGCAAGGGAAACTGCGCAATATTAGCAGCCATCTCATAAGAATCGAAACAACCCAGATCGGTCTGCGAACCACCTCCCCGGATAATGACCACCACATCGAATACCGATTCATATTCATAAATCCGTTCCAAAGCGGCAATCACCGAATCGGTCGTTTTATCCCCCTGCATAATCGCCGGAAAGAGTTTGACCTGAAAACGATACCCGTACGGATTGGTCTGCAGCTGATTCATAAAATCTCCCAATCCTGCAGCCGTAGGTGAAGAAATGACTGCGATCGTTTTAGGCAATACCGGGAATTCCAGTTCCCGGTTCATATCGATTACCCCGTCGGCCTCGAGCTGAGCCAGGATTTCTCTCTTTTTCCGTTCCAGATCCCCGATGGTATAAGTCGGGTCGATATCCCGGATATTCAACGAATAACCGTATAATTCATGAAAAACGACCTCGACATTCAACAGGACTTTCATCCCTTTCTCCAACTGCCGTCCGGTTGTCGTCTCGAAATAAGGACGCAACGTACGAAAGGTAAACGCCCAGATCGTCCCCCGGGCAGTGGCAACAATACTGTCTTCCTGTTCCCTCTTGTCCGCCAATTGCAAATAACAATGACCGGAACGATTCAGCTGTACCTCTGTAATCTCGGCCGTAATCCAAACCGAATCGGCAAAGCTAGCCTTCAAAGTCTGCTTGATCCGGTTGTTCAATTCATATAGACTGATCGCCTCCATCATTCCATCCCGGTTAATTTCATATACCCCTCCGGATCATCGGCAAAAACAGCCGGATCGGGAATCTTTTTTACCGTCGACAACAAAACATCCAACTGCCGGCTTTCTTCCAGCTCATCTTCCTCTGCCGTATCCGAAATACCGGCGCGGTAGTTTTTACGTTTTACCTCTACCCCCGAATCATCGAAAAATACCCAGGTTCCCTCTTTCCGGTCATTCCGGTACCGGCCTTCCGAACGTAATATCCCCTGATAACTATAAGTCTTCACTTCCCCATCCAATTTTCCGGCTTTCAAACCGGCGATCATCCGCAACTGTCCGTTATCATAATACAATTTCCACTCCCCTTCCGGTTTACCGTTCACCCAACCTTTTTCCTCAGCGGGATTACCCGTACTGAAAAAACGGACCGTCTTCCCATTCAATACCTGATCACGATATTCCTCCTTCATCAAAAGACAATCGTTCTTAAAATATTCCCATGTCCCCTGCTTCTTCCGGCCGACATATTTTCCCCGCATGCAACAATCGCTTTTCCGGCTGTACAACACAGCCTCGACCGTATCCCCGCGATACACCATCCGCGCCTGCAACTTACCGTCAGGATAATACCGTTTCATTTCTCCGGCAGGCTTTCCTGCTCTGAAATACCCTTCATAACGTAATGTCCCGTCAGGATAAGTCCCTTTACGCCACTCAGCCTCCTGTCCCCGGCTCTCCGGCATCCCCAGGAGCAAACATCCCCAAAACAAGACAGCAAGCACAACGTTCGTCTCCATATTCTAAAATATAATCAGTTCTTAAAGTTGCTCTTTTGTCACTTAAAGTTTATGTACTTTATAAACCTATTCAATCCTACAATTTTACGGTACGGTTCAATTCATCGATATAATCCAGCACCTCTTCCCGTCCCAATCGCTTTTCAGAAGAAGTCATAAAAGCCATAGGTGTCGTCTCCCAGGTTTCCAGCATCACCTTATGATAGTCGTCGATACATTTCAAGCGTTGTGTGGCAGAGAGTTTATCCGCTTTCGTGAAAATCATCACAAAGGGAACCCCATTCTCACCCAGCCATTCCATAAATTCCAAATCGATTTTCTGCGGTTCCAGTCTACTGTCTATCAAGACAAAAAGGCAGACCAAATTCTCCCGTTTGAGAATATAATCCCGAATCATTTTTTCAAATTGCCGGCGGGCGGTTTCGGAAGTACGGGCATATCCATATCCGGGCAAATCCACCATATACCACATATCGTTGATCAGAAAGTGATTGATCAATTGGGTCTTCCCGGGTCGTGCAGCCGTCTTAGCCAATTTTTTATTGTTCGTCAGCATATTGATCAACGATGATTTTCCGACATTCGACCGCCCGATAAAAGCATATTCATACCGGTCCGGTTTCGGACATTTCTCCACTGTTGCATTACTGACGACAAATTCTGCTTTAACAACTTCCATAAATCAACCGATTAAAGATTAGAGTGCAAAAATAGGGATTTTACGGGATAAAATTACTATTTTACAATTATTGAACTCCACGTGGTGATAAAATGCACTAACGTTACCTCAGACAAATATTGCTGCAACACTGTGTCAACAGGTTCGCTCTCAATAATTACAAGTATTTAGGCTTATCGTTGGCTTCTTGCACCACTTTGAGATTCTTCTTCTGGCGGGAAACGACCTTCAAATTGGCTTAACAACATATGATTTTTCTCCAAATTCGGTGAGTTTCATCCCATCAGGTTGAATCAAAGACATAGACGTAACCGTCAAGTTCGAAGATTTTCTGTATTCTGCGTCTGCAGGCTTCCGAAATCACAAAAAAGATGTACTCCTCGAAGATGCGGTAGTCACGATGCTCAATAGCCTGATTCAGACTGGAAAAGTAATTTCAAATCGTTACACCCTAAAATCGCTTATAACAAATTGAATTTCAGTAATTCTAAAGAGTTATTCTGATTTTTTATTGGACACTAATGAAATCAAATCACAACGCAAAATAATTCAGGCCATTTCTAATTAAATCATTTCGTTACATCATCAATATTAT